>JGI24021J15306_10005159_pt1 | contig 15433 bp, 11 predicted proteins | sample Ectturendosymbi1_FD_15306 | JGI IMG/M metagenome (IMG submission 15306)
AAAAATATTTGACTAATTAGCTAATTAGTTAATTAATTAATTTGTTTATTTTAGATAACTTTTGAACCAGAAACGCTAGAAAGTCGATCAAAGGCTCGAAAGACTCAAGTCTAGTTTCCAATGAAAACTTCAGCGAAACACTTTGGCCTAGAGGTTGGGCCCTAGGCCAGGCAACATGAGCCAAAATGACCTTAAAACTACTTAACTTATGACGTCAGTCACAAACAATCTGCACCCCCAACCAAAATTTTTTTTTTCGAGTGCAATCTACTAGACTGACCAATCCGTTTGAGCCGTTAAACAGCTCTCTAGCGCAATCGACAGAGGAGCTAGGACGTTGGTAAGGCAACCGAAAACTGCTGTTTTTTAGGCCGAAATCAAAGTACAAATATATCGTAGGCCGGCTCTCAAAGTGTTAATGAATTTGAGGCAAGAACCTTAGTCTGAAAACCTAACGCAAAGGTAAACGATAGTTTTGGATATGGTTGTGGTTAAAGCTTTTATTAAAAAGGGCTTTAATGGAAGGAGTTGCACAACCTAGCAATGGCTGTACTGAATAAAGTTGTTCAACACAATTACCGTCACACGTAAAACGTTGTAATCACTGCTGAGCAAGGAAAAGGCGAATTTCCCACCTGATATGGTTTGGTAATACAGTTTTCAAAATAGATGCCTGTTGGTAACCAGGCCCGTGACCATGGGGTCTTTGGTGGGCTTAGTCCATTAAACAAAGCTTCAAGCCCCCCAATGTGAAATACTATAAATCAGTGGATTTTTTTTGTCAAATTTAAGAATGTCAATCTGCCTGCACAAACGTAAAGTCCCCCAACTAAAGGCCTTCTGGTAATGGTTCTGTTGTTAACGAGCAAAGGCAAGGAATAAGACTATGCAGGTGCAATTGGAAGAGGTCTAACCCAACACTTACACCAAGTGCACCACTCACGATGAAGGCTGCAAGCAAGCACTTCTTAACCACAGCTGGTTTCAAAATGGGTCTACACACCTATAGAGGGCTTCAAGCAAGCACCGGCAAAGTTAATGTTTGAAGCCTTAAATCATATATTCTCTAAGAGGATTAAACCACGACTGAAACGTGGAGTGAACAATGAAACGTTCTTTACATAACTGAGATCATTATCAGATTTATTATTATAATCTGCTGTATGCAGTATAAATACTTTTTTAGTGAAAGACAGGGATACTACACAAAATTTTAACATATATAAAGGTTTACATCCATGAAGTAAGTATGCTGCTATTTAATTTTTTCGTTTGATCCCTGGAATGAGTAAACTATTGAAATACCATACGGTGGGCTTTCCGGAGACTAAAACCCAACAGGGAAGAAAATTTGACAAAGCATATTGGGTCTGTGTATGCATATGTAAAGAAAACAAAAAATAGAAAAATTAATGATGAGAAAGGTGGTGACAAGCAGAAAAAGCAAGACTCATAATCGACAATGAGAAACAAGACTTACTTCATTTTGAGAGTGGTTGATTGTGATTTTCAAGATGCCTTATTAAGCCTTATATCTTTAAATAAGCACGAAACATGATCTTTCATTTTTAATTTTTATAAGCAAATTGGAGGGGTGGAAAGAGTGGCACTGCTATGGCCGGCCTCAGTTAACCTCACTACACCACTGCTAAATAGTTGATTAATCCTATAATTAGATAATTAATTAACTTGTTGTTTTTAGGCCATAACTTTTGAAGCAGATTGCTAGAAAGTTGATCTCAGGTTTTAGTCTAGTTTCCATGAAAACTTCAGCAAAATACTTCTGTCTAGTGGTTGGGCCCTAGGCCAAGTAATGTGAGCCAAAAAACTACCTGACTTATGATGCTACTCACAAAAACACTGAAACCCAAAACCAAAATTTTTCTTTATTGCAGACTTGCCGAGTCTTTGGAAGGCTTGAATAGCTCTTTAGCACAATCGACTAGTGGGCTATGGAGTTGCAAAGTGGCATGAAAATAACATTTTCAAAGTACGATATACTTGTACACCGGCTCTGAAGGTGTTAACTATTTTTTTATAGCACAATGCTATATTTATAAACACTTGAGGTACTGTGCTGCTTATTTCTGTGTTGGGAAACCACACACAGAACAGGTTGAACATTCTGCACAATGCTTTATTAACTTACTAAAGGCATTTAAGCTGCTCAGAAACTGAATGTACTACTGCCTCACAGTGACACATGTAACACAATGCCTTAACAACATTTATAAACAAAATGGTATTTTTCTGATACATTTTTCTCAGTGGACATTAATATATTGAACACTAGAAAATGTGTTCATCAGTTCCATTTGAATATATCATATGCATACTACATGAAACATGCAAAAACAGGGATCTTTGTTTTTGCTACAAAAACAAGTCACAGCATTTTTTAAAAATAAACCACCTTTTTAAAACCAGTGGTAAGTCACAGGTTATGAAAGTAATTGTGACATACAAACGCAAGCTGTTTAGAAATTGCTACAGTGTTTCAACACTTTAGGTACTGGTCTACTTACATACACAGAATGAATTTTTACAGAACAGAAACCAGGCTACGGACAAATTTGGATCTGGTTAAGCTATTGGATATCAGCTATAATCGTTCTTTTTTGAAAGCTTGTATGTCATATGCAAAAACTATGAAGAGACATAGCAGATTTAACCATGAAGCACTTGTTTGGGCTTAAATTACAAAGTGTTTTAGGAAACTGGCATTAATATAGTTACTATATTTTATATCTGATAAGCCGAATTTTAGGACCTAATTTTTGGGGGTCGTCTTATTGGGCGGATCATCAGCTTTAGACCAAAAAAAAAATATACACTTCAATCTTAGAAATTTATTATAATCCATCAATTTAATAATCTTCATCGTCAGAAGCATCAAATAATAGATTCCAATCCTCGGCAGATACCTGGTTATCGTACGGGTCATTTTCTGGTATTATTAGCTGAGAAAGTACAATGTTGTCTTTCTTGTTGTCATCCAACATATCATCTTCCGTTCTTTTCAAAAATGGCTTATTGGGCAGTAATACGAAAAAAACTCAATTTCAGAGCTAAAAATTGGCCTTGGCTTATTCAACGATTCGGCTTGTTAGGCAGAAAATACGGTAAATCAAAACCAACCCAGTACCTACCCTGTTTTACTAGGAAAAACACCTAATGTCACCTATGCCACAAGTGTTAATTAACTAAAATTTAAAATCACTCTGAATACTTCAAAAATTCTGCATGCCATAATGCACTATCATGCTGACCTACCAGTGGCGATAACATTAAATTCTTTGACAAACTGAAACCAGAATCAATCAACATAAACAAGTTCAGCAACCCAATCTACACATACCGTAAATGTTCCAATAACAAATATATTATAAACCAAACAACCAATTTGCATAGAAATTTTTAAATAGACGACTCGTAATTGGCAATGGAGATACCACATTCTAATGCAGTGTATTGTTTTGCAGATGATTCTAAACATCCATCAGCCACCATCGGATACCTGATGCCTACAAGAAATTGGGTTTCTGCTCTAAATATATTACTGATTACCTAGATCATTAGGAGTCAACTCAACATATATCAACTTAAGAGGTCCATCTTATGATAAAATTCTTACAATTTTTGCAGCATTACCGACAAATTGTGTTTTTACATTATAATAACCATACAATGAACAGAACTATACTGCACTGCAGCATAAAACTGCTAAGATTTTTGTGCCAGTAGATACTGGAAATTAGCATTAAAAATCAATTTACCTGTCAAACATGATTTTATAGCTTCATACAAAAATGTATCAATGTTTTAACAACGCTAAAGGTTTCGAAGTAATTGCTACTACCAAAATACTGATTGAAACCTGAATATCTGAGCGAAGCAAGAACATTGCTGCTGTATAAAGAAGAAATGTAAAGGGCGACAAGTACAACCTTAAAACTTCCATCACAATACCACATGGATCTATGTGTTTGGTGAAACAAAAGCAACAAAAAGACTTGACAATGTGCATCAACTAGTCAATTGTGATGACTTTAAACGCGAGTGGGGTGACTGCAGTTGGTTTGTTGTACTGGCGATGATTGGCGGCCATGTTTGATAATGCTGATGACTTCACACATTATTGGCCATTATTGAATAATACTTCTTGTGAATCAAAACAAAACTGATATGTAAAACTTGGAGTTTCTGCATGCCATAGGAAATTGTTTGGCGTGCCAAGTGTGGCACGTATGCCGACCCCTACCTTAAGCCTTCGCAAGAAGAAAATCTTACATTTTTTACGAAAAGAAAACTGCAAAAAGAGCGATGGAAATTGATCTCTTGGGATACAGAACAGACTCTCTTTTTGGTCTATCACCAGTCCAGACCCGAACCACCTTAATTCAAAGTTAAACCATTGATTCAACTCAAACCTCATTTAATCCACGCAACCTTACAAAAACATTGGCTATGTATGCATATTACGCGTGATGGTTGCTAAAGTTTTCAGATCTTAGCTACGCTTTGTCTAAAGTTACCTTTTTTTCCTTTAACAAGTAAGGAAATTGGTGCATTTGAATATTTCAAGCAGGGTCTACTCTGAGCTTTAGTAAACATCAACAACAACCAAGAACCACACGTGGAATCAATATGAATGTGATGCATTAGAAGTTGCAATGACTGTAGCTAAGTCAAAACGGTAGGCTGATTGCTTTTACTTTAGGCAGTGGCTATAGATACACCTGTGGATCTTGAAATTTGAAAACTTATTAATACACCACCTGCGACATACAGTTACGCACGAGGAGAGTGAAGTAGGCTTGGTAGAAATGAATTTAATGTAAAAGATAAACCCTTAACCTAACCTTAACCCTAACTCTAGCCCTAACCTAACCCTAATCCTAACGTAATGCTAAACTTAACGCTAAGCTAAGCTAACCCTAAGCTAAGGTAAAGTAACCTAACCATAACCTAAACCTAACCCTAAGCTAACCTAACCCTAACGCTAACCCTAACCCAAGCTAATCTAACCCTAACCTAATGTTATCCTATCCCTAACCTAACACCAACCTGTGTTGCAGTTGACTGCATTGCCTTGAACTACTGAGGCAAGCACAAGCGAAAGATGGCAATTCGGGGCATTTACTAACAGGAAAGCAACCAGCAGCAATAGAGCTCCCTCGACGAGTTCACTCTACTACTACTAGGTTGCACTATCACTATATAAGGATAAGTGAACTACAATAATTCGCTTATGGTGACTATCACAGTGACTTGTAACTTATGGGCACCATCAAGCGGTGACCATTTATTTACATGTGACGCCATCCACCTGCCACCACATTGAAACGTAAACATAAAAAAAAGTAAAAAAAACAAAAGTTAAAAAATAAAAACGAAAGTTGGCATGGTGAGATTCGAACCGAAAACCTTAGGTATAGAAGGCGTAGTGCATAATCATTACGATCCAGTCTACACAGTTAGAATGACAAACTGACCCTTTTATTTGAATTGCGTCAGGACAGGCGTATCCCTAGTCACTTCCTTTACTTTAAGCAGTGTCTATTTTGCCACCAAGATCGCAGCAGCAAAAGGCTTGGTAGAAACGAAGTAAATGTAAGTAAAAGACAAACCTACAAACAACCTAACCTAATGCCCAGACTAGAAAAAAATAGTGTTACCACTCAGTTATGAAGAAAAACCCCAGAATTTACCTTGAAAAAAAACAAGAAAATAACAAAAAAAAACACCCAGACATAGAAAATGTTTAAAAAAGTCAAAACCAAACTCGAAAAGCATGCTACCGGCACTTGCACATAAAAATTACGGTAATATGCATTATTTGCACCACATTTTTAACAAGTTCAAGTGTATTTTTAAACATACTGACAATCACAATTTACAAATAGGCTAGCAGCAAAATCAAATGTATAAACTTAATAAAGTAAAATAAAAAAGCTAGTTAGATCTTTCCTAAAAAAATGTTTAATGTTTTCTTTTGAAATAGGCTAACTTACATGCACAAATTGAAACATGTACAGTACATGATACATTCAAGGTCTTACAGTTTTCTTTTCACCCTAACCATTGCATTCATTGCAATATTTGAGTACAATTCAAAATTTTACATTCATATCACGATCAATGCGCCCATAGGATAAAACAATGAAGAGATTCTCATCCACAGCATCTTCGAAATAAAAAAAAGCATTCCAAAATCACGCACAAGCAGCCATTGACACATCAGCAATAGATTAGAGTGCTGACCTATGCCTAGTTAGTGCTTAATCTGTAAACCATAATATTTCAAACAATTTGGTTAAGCCCAGCCCACTACTCATCACCCTGTAAAAGGCGGAGCTCCGTGAATAGCGGAGCTTGGTTGCGGAGGTTTCATGACGTAACCGGAGTCGCTAAAACCGATATTTTGCGTTGAGCAATGAAAACTAAACGGTAGTAAAAATAATTTTATTGCAAAAGGTGATATTACAGTACGGTAAAAGAAGTCTATTCTGGAGTTTGATAATTTTTGCTTATCTGAGTTTCACAACGGTTCGGGGACAAAAAATATGTTTCAACAGTTGTGAATGTCTAAAATTTTAAACATCGCAAACATTCATGTATTAGATGTTTGGGAGAAGTGCATATTTATTTGCAATAACAAAAATATTTTTCCTTTTTGCAACGCAACTTTTTTCCACTCCGGTTACGTCATCAAACCTCCGCAACCAAGCTCCGCCTTTTACAGGCAACCCTCTGCAGTCTGCACATGTTATGCCTGTGAAATTACTGTGTTCTCGAATGGAAAATACAGTAATACAACATACATTCCTAAAATTTGACCAGAGTCAAAAAACCCAGATTTTCAATAAAAACCCCAGATAAAACAGAAAAAAAAACAGATCTGGTGAAAAAAAACAGCAGTGGCAAACCTAGGTCAACTCAGCCGCCAGTTGCTCCAGCCGCCAGTCGGCTCCAATAGGGACGTCGGCGAAACGCAAACGCATCAACTGAGCGTAGTCACATTGAACGGATCGAACCAATATTAGCGATCATATCCGCAGAAGCATTATTAATATTTCAACCGAAACGGGTCATTTACATGTCCAAATATATATTTTGCTTCATTAAAACTTGCGTTCTGATCCCGAATAGCTTGTTTTACAGCATTAAACTCACCACCCTTTACTCAGCACTAAACCCTCAATGCTAGTGACAGATGGCTTCAATCAAACGAATATTGCGCTCATATTTCAACTGAAATGGGTCATTTACATGTCCAACATTACATTTTGCTTAATTAAAACTTGCGCTCTGATCCAGAAGGCTCCAAATACAGCGATGAACTTGGAACACTTTCGCCGGCAGTCAACGCTCAATGTTAGTCAAGCATATCTTCAATCAAACGAATACTGCGCTCATGTCCGTGGAAAAATTATTTAATATTTTAACTGAAATGGGTTATTTATATGTCCAAAAACATATTTTGCTTGATTAAAACTTGTGCTTTGATCCAGGAGGCTCCTAATACAGCCTTGAACTTTTTGACCTTTTTGCTAGCGGTCAACACTTGATGCTAGTCAAATATAGCTTGAATCAACAGATCATTGTGCTCATATCCGTGGAAAAATCATTAATGTTCTAAATGAAATGGGTCGTCTATGTGCCCAAAACTATTTTGCTTTATTAAAACTTGCGCTCTGATCTCGAATAGCTTATTTTACAGAGTGGAACTTGTGTGGCAGTCCACTTCTAAAAGAAGAGAACCACTACACATTCAGGACATTCCGCAAGAGCACCGGTCCATAGGAATGTCCATGGCACGCCCAAGTTAACTATTAAGAAACTTAGACCAGCCGGTTTCGTTCGACACCGCTCAGTTTATCACAACAAGATTGTATTCACTCATGGTTTTATTAATATAACGTGAAGCAGTGCGATATGCATCATAACAGGGGTTTATATTAACAATCGTCAACTAAAGCACGTAGAGTAAGTTACTGCAAGCGTCAGGGGTAAACAATAGGGGTTAGATACGAATTCAATTCTTTCATGGAGGAGAGAGAGAGAGCCCAATTTGTTAGCAGCANCATAGCCACTAAATCGTAACTCTCTAATAGGTAATCTATTCCATTGATAGGTCTTTTTGAACTAAACCAATGCGGTAAGGCCCGTGATCGGTTTAGGTGTTAAGACTGGAATACCCCAGATCTCAACTGATGATGAACCTAGTGATTCCGCTCTTTATATACACACGACCTACGACACCAAGGTCACGTGACAAATTTCGAATTTCAAAAAAATTTTTCAAATAATATTTTTAACTGTTTTCGTTGTGAATTCAATTTACTATTCGAAGTGGATTTTTAATATAATAATTGGTACTCGTTTCTGGGTGTGGCTTACAGTAATTGTGCAAGGTACAATTTTACAATACAACAGATGGATGCACATGGCAATGTTCTAAAGAGTTAATGTCTTTGGTCGGTGTTTAGTCTTCAGCTTCGTTCGACTTGTCATGAATCCGTTGGTAAACTTCTAAGTTGCTTTCATCAGTTATTTTACTCCAGTAAGCGAGGTCTTCTTTCGTTGTTATCTCAGAATCACAAGACGTTCTATGTTGAGGAGCAAAGACGAACTCAACACTTGTGACATTTTCGTCGGCATTCAACGCTCAATGTCACTCAAACATGGCTTCAATCAAACAAATATTGCACTCATGTCCGTGGAAAAATTAATACAATTTCAACTGAAATGGGTTATTTATATGTCCAAAAATATATTTTGCTTCATTAAAACTTGCGTTCTGATCTCGAATATCTTTTTTACAACGTTGAACTTGGAACATTTTTGCTGGCAGTTAACGCTAAATGCCAGTCAAAGATGACTTCAATCAACCGTGCGCTCATATCCGTGGAAAAATTATTGATATTTCAACTGGAATGGGTTATTTATATGTCCAAACACATATTTTGCTTGATTAGAACTTGCACTCTGATCCAGAAGGCTGCTAATACAGCGCTGAACTTTTTGACCTTTTTGCTAGCGGTCAAAATTCGATGCTAGTCAAATATGGCTTCAATCAACAGATCATTGCCTTCATATCCGTGAAATAATTATTCATATTTCAACTGAAATGGGTCATTTGTATGTCCACAAATATGTTTTGCTGGATTAAAACTTGCGCTCTAATCTGCAATAGCTTGTTTTGCAGCGATAATCTTTTGACCTTTTCGCTGGCAGTCAACACTCAATGCCAGTCAAACATAGCTTCAATGAAACAAATATTGCGCTCATGTCTGCGGAACAATTAACGATATTTTAACTTAAATGGGTCGTTTACATTTCCAAAGATATATTTTGCTTGATTAAAATATGCGCTTTTTTACAGAAAATCTCCTAATACAGCGTTGAACGATTGACCTTTTCGCCGGCAGTCAGCACTCGATGATAGTCAAACATAGCTTAAATCAACCGATCATTGAGCTCATATCCGTGGAAAAATCATTCAGATTGTAACTTCAATGTGTCATTTGCATGTCCAACATTACATTTTGCTTGATTGCAATTTGCGCTCTGATCTTCAAAGGTTTGTAATGCTGCGTTGAACTTGTGAAATTTTCCGCTGCAGTCAACGTTCAAAAAGGCTCGTAGCACTGCGTTGAACTTTTGACCTTTCAGCTGACATGCAACACTCGATGCCGGTCAAACATGGCTTCAACCAACCGATTATTGCAATCAAGGTTGTATTATAGCGCATATTCAGAAACACATAATCATGTGATGATTGTGTGCCCCCAAGAAACGCAACAATCATTATATCAACAAAACGCATCATGGAATAAAAGCATAAAATGTGTTTCAGGCGAAGATTTGCTCCTGTAGCACCAGCATTCTTGATTTAATTTTGCAGTTGTGTAACGTCAGCAGGGTTTGCAAAGTGGACACTTCCACTCGGATGTTTGGCAAGCTTCCAATAGTTCCTGCTTGCTTATTTTTAAGCAAAAATCGTGATACCACCGCGGACAGATGTCATATCCAACCTGTTACGCAAAAAGACCTGCATTTGTGCCAGAAACTGTTTTGCATTTACAGTATGCTATTCATTACAAGTAAATGAAAGGTATTTATCCATTTTTGCTGTCGATCCAGCTGCTTTCGTCCAGAACAGTTGCAACAGTTGTGAAGGCCATCTGAAACCAAAAACATGCTTGTTTCATCTGCAACGTGAGAAACTTTCACAACTCGAGTCACGATTTTTGGTGACTCTGACTCGACTCGAGTCAGGTTGAGAAAGATGGTGACTCGGCTCGACTCGAGTCACGTTTTTCACGGAATGACTCGACTCGAGTCACAATCAATGACTCGAGACACGTGTCATTTATGCAAAATCTCAGAGACTCTGATAGACAAACCCAGTTTTTTTTGCATACAAAGAAATGATCTTTTTTAGGTCCAGTAATGATCAAAATTGGTGCAAAATTTCTGTTTTGACTTTCAAGTCGTGTTATACTATATCCTAAGGGTCAAGTATTAACAGCTTGCACAGAGACAGACCTGAGATTTGCTTTTCACTGAGTGGCCTGAAGGGCACAATGTAGACGATATGCAAATACCTGATTGCATACCAAGCCTCCCTACACAAACGTAAAGCCCCCCCTAGTGAACACTTTCTGGTGACGGTTCTAGGCGGATTGATCATAACAGATCACACAAACGCGTATCAGTTCTGTCCCCCCAGTAGTTGTAGTCTACATATAACAGCCACATATAATAAGGACGAAAGTTTTCTTGAATACTTTTTGCGCATTTTCAGTTCTTGTGCAGGCTAATTCATCAAGTTTCAAACTGTCACCCTGGGCGTCCGCCATCCTAGCCGCATACCTTCTCTGCTCGACTGCTATTTGAGTAGACATACGCGCAGCCATTTTTTTAATTTGTGAACTGCCCCATTGTAGCGTTGAGCGTGTTTTACTGCACTCTTTGAATGTGCAGCCTTATATTTTTACAGTTGTGAACTGCACTGACGTAGCACTGAGTGTGTTCTACTCCCTTGTTTTAACGTTTTGTCGGATATTTTTGCAGTTATGAACTGGAACTGCTCTGTCTCAGCATTGAGTGCTGCGTTTTGCTCCGGTCTCCCGACTTGGAACGCTGATTAATTTATATGTATTTCAGTGACACATTGTGGACTACAATAACGAGTATGGAGAGTGCGTGTAGAATATGCACGCTGTGTCAACAAACTTCGCCAAACCAACGCCAAACCTCAAAATGACGTCATATTATGACGTCACAAACAGTGTATATCCATTTACATTTTCCACCATACGCCACTCCACTGTTCAATACTGGAATTTGTTAGGGGGCCATAACCAGACATCTTCACGCCATCGACCGTATCCCATTGAAAAAAATGTCCTTGAAAAAATTTTAAGTGATCTGCCAACCCTATTCAGGAAGCCAAATAGACATAATCTAAGCAATAAATATAATAATAAATATAATAATGGTTTTTATGGCGGACTCGTGGTCCATATCACAGACTCAATCATACAACCCAAGAGCACAAAAATATCTTTGATAAAAAGTGTACTATCAGCAATAAATTGCAATTTGCATTTTAATAAGGAATATTCAGTGACAGATGGTAACTCTTACCGACTTACTCTTGTACTTACTATTGATATGAAAGACATAAGTTCAGTAGTTCAAAACATTTTTTAATCAAATAGTTACAATCCTGCTGATAACCTGAAAAAACATGTCTCTATAGTAACATTGCAACTAATGTAACAGAAAAGAATTTCTTTCAATATCTACAGAAGTGCTTGAAAGAAGTATGCAGACTGTACCAGAACCCAACAGAAAATCAAAGCGTTTGGACGGTTGACTAGACCATGAAAACCTGCTGTTTTGCTCCATTTCAACAGCCCATGCTATCTCTATCACTGAAGCAAAAAAAGCTCATTTCTTTGTGTGAAAACGAACTAGGTTTGTCAATGAAATGTGTGAAGACTTTGTAAAATCTTCTCTGACTCGAATTTCAAGTCATTGTTGTGACTCGTGTCGAGTCATTCGGTGAAAAACGTCACTCGAGTCGAGTCACCAAAAATCGTGACTCGCGTTGAGTCATTGACTCGAGCCACGCTATCACTGATAAATAGTTTACAGAATTGCGGATATTAAACTATCACAACGGAACCAACCACGTTGCAGAGATGTATTGATTTCTGTTCGACTTGCAGATTCATGACTTCTGGCGATTTTTGTTAACTTCATACACCTTTATGAAAGTTTTTACATAAACAATAGCCGTTATGGAAAACAGTATTGTCGGAATAAAGCTGCATTCAATCCGAGTTTGGTAACATGCTCCAGTAGTTTTTGAAAATTTCTGTTTGTTTTTTGATTGATTTGCTTGACTTGATTCACACCGCAGCTATAGCAACCACTCGATTACAACTGAGTTGTCAACCGTGCACTGATCAACCATCGACGGTTCTGAAGAACTTTGCAGTTGGATTCCCGACTAAAGAAAGCAGAAGTTTACCAAAATACATTTTGAAAATGGATTCCGAAGGAATGCATGTTTCTGTTGACTACACCTCTGGGAGTGGGGTTGTTTTAAGTGCTGAACAGCGAGCATCGTTACAGACATCTCTCGTAATTCTCAAAACGCATTACAAATTTCAGAGGGTCTTGTTTTGGGGGAAATTGACTGGAATTAAAGATGATTATTTTATTGCTCAAGGTGCTGGGAAAGATGAAATGAAAGATCGCAAATCTTTGTACAGGTGGAGTAACAGCTTTTTTCTTGGTGTGCTTAACTAGTTTGCACTTTTGTCAGTTGTTTTTGTTTGACTGAGGTGCTGTTGGACTAGGTTAGGTATTTTAAAAGTTAATTCTGTCTAGGTTGAAGCTAGGCAAGCTAAGATAAATTTTGAATAAGCTCAAGCTGTCTGCATAAAAAAAAATGTTTGCAGATTTTACTGAAATTTAAGACCTTCTTTGATGTGAAGTAGCTATAGGTCCGTCGGCAGTGACGTGGTGCAAATAAAATGTTGAGTTTGTTACTTTAGCGGCACTGTCATGGTAGTTTAGTGGACGCATCAATATCTGCTGTTCAAATAGTTTTCAGTTCAGCTCTCACCTTGATGCCGTTCGTTTTGGTAGTAATGGTTGCACTTTTCATAAAACTAGTTTTTTTTACTTTTTTCAAAAGTTTCTACTGTAAATATTTCTCTTTAGGTTTGCGGTTTAGGATTTAGGTTTACATTTAGTGCTAGGGTTCAGGGTTAGGGTTTAGCCTTAAGGTTTAGGGTTAGTACATTTCTACCAAGTCTAGTGCAGCCTACTGCACACTCATCGTGCGTTATTGTCACGTTACAGGCGGTGGATGAATAAGTTTTCAAATATGAAGGTCAACTGGCAGACCTGTAGCCATTGCTTTTTTGATGAGTTCTCCTGTGTGACAAGCAAAATTATGTCACATGAAACCTAGAAAATTTATACATTCATGTGCCACTTTGAAAGTTCCATCATGTTAAATACAAGAGTAATGTGAATGCAAAATCATTACATAAACATGTTGTAAACATGTGTGAAAAATGTTGTAAAAAACTTTGTGAGTAGAAAAGCTCAATTACACTAGGGTTTCAGAGGTTGCTAACTTATCTGTAACATTGCAGAACTTAAACCATTAGTTCACAAAACTTTATGAATCTTGTTTCTTTTAATAATGAAGCTTTTTTCGAGCATAATGCCTATTATAACGTTTGCTAATGTCTTAAAATGTTTTTTAATGTGTGTTTAATGCATTGCAAAATTTATGAAGAACACATATGCATTTTTATTAAGCTTATTCTAAAAAATATGAATGGTGGAATAACTGACGCAGGTAATTACAAGCTTGTTTTTATAGCAATAACTGTCTCTAAACATTTTGAATGATACTTTTAATTTGCATTTCATCGTTTGTTAGTACCAATGACAATAAATTTTGTTTTGAGCTAAGCTTAACTATACGTAGGTATGTCAATTTTCTTTAAAAATGTGTAGTATATGAGCAAAGGCATTTTCTAATCAGTGACTGTTAGCTTGTGGTGGTTTTCCAAATGGTATACCAATAGCTTTCAGGTGGTATCTGTAGTTTATTGTCAGATAAATTTATGTAGTCTATAATTGCAGCAATTGCAAATTATTTCTCCTTCTGTAATATTGAAATACCCTATCATTAGATGTGACCCATGACTACTTAAGTGAAATAGCTATTGTTACTTAAGTTAGACAGTTACAATCCTCGTGTTAAATTGTATTTTATCAACTAATTTGTGTTTTAATAAACATGAGTATAATTGAGCAAATTAAGTTATTTTTAAACATGTGGTAAGCAGTGATAGTACAATCCATATGGTAGAGGATGGTTAGGAAAAGGTTGAGAACCACTGCACTAAGCAGTGGTGTAGGGTCAAAAACTGAAATGGGAAAATGCACTGTTATTTAAAAAATATCATTTGCTTGAGTCCAGACCTACTCTGTAACTTTAACTTCATTAAAAAGCATGATTCATTTAAAAAATGAAATGCTGTGAGAATGTTGTGAGTATCACATCTAAGGCATTATTCAACTACAAGTTTGTTTCATAACAATTCTGTTGCTTATCAATGAACCTATCACTGGTTTCTTTGTATACCACATTCTTTTACATCAACACATGAAGAACTAATTCACATAAAAAAACAACCTTAATAAGTTTAGCACAGTGGTTCTTAAACTTTTTTGAGCCCGACCCAAATCTGAGTTTTATGAAGATCTCACGACCCAAACCTCAAACATCAAAAAAATGTATTTTTAATGTTAGTGCTGTGCTAATTTTTCAGATATGTATGAAATAGACAAGGCACAGACAACCAGTCATAGTGCATAGTACTATTAAACAACGTTTACATTACAACAGTTCTTGATAAATTTGAAGTTTACGTGCTTAGGAAGTGAAAATGTTTCAAATTACTACTATGAAAAATTAACTTAAATTCAACGATTTTAAATTCCAAAAGTTTAATTCAAAAAGTTTAAAAAAAGTTAAATTCGAAAAGTTAAATTCAACAATTCTTCAATCTCCCATATTTATGAGCATATCAGTTGTGTTAAGAAAACTTGGGCAAGCCTTTCCTCGTCAACTGGAGTATGGAATGCAGATACATGCACCGCTTAAGTTGCCTCGCCGAGCCTGCTGGGAGACTCAGGGTCTGCAGCCTGCAACACCTATTTTCTCTGCAAAGTTTTGATTGGTCAAATCTATAACATCACAGAGCGTGGTTAAGATTGGATATGCTCAATCCAGAATGATTGCACTCACTCTATGATGTAACAGTTGCTTTCGATTTTAAAAAAGAAGACATAAAGCACTGCTTGAAAACATTGTTTTAGCTAA
>JGI24021J15306_10005160_pt1 | contig 15432 bp, 9 predicted proteins | sample Ectturendosymbi1_FD_15306 | JGI IMG/M metagenome (IMG submission 15306)
TTCACAAAGTATGAATGTACGTGGCTTACCGCTATCAGCATGTCACTGTCTCGCTGCATTACCTGCCAAGACGTCTGCGTTCAACAGTCTCATGCAATAAAACGCCTGCCACCGTAATATATAGTGAACCTTTGCAGATTTGTTGCCATGATATTGTTACGCAATAAAGACCAACAATAGAACAATCCGCTCGCGACATTCGCAACCCACCTCTGCAGGTAACGGAGGGTACACGAGTGAACTGCAAGCTCGTCACTGCATAACACTACAACTGTGAACCTGACTCTTGTGCAGTGTGAGTTTCATGCCGGCAAAAAAACTGCCATTGCAAGAATCATATCAATTAAGCGGAATTAAGATACCGACTTCAGGTTTTTCCGGAAATATTTGGTTCTTAATCCCCATTTCCAGGCAGGGGGCAAATGCTTGTTTTGCCTCCCATGCCCTGTGGACGCCCATGCGATCAATGGCAATTTTATACCAGGTTCCATAAACACAAGGCCAGCTCATCTAATGAAACGAAGAAGCGTTTTTGACTAATTGTTAGCAAAGTTAAATTTTAGCATCTTTAGCGAGTAATGTGCAGTTCAAAAGTATTTTGTCGGTGATTTTCAATGAAATCAAGTGTCATGTCAACACCCCCTTAGGTCTAGTGGGGTGATGCATCCCCTGCATCCCCCGCCTGTGTCCGCGCCTGGATGAGTACACATGATCAGCCACCAGGGAAAACTGTTTTGGTTATTTACAGACATTGAGGAAAGAGCTAAAGAAAGCTGAATCGAGGCAACTAGGATTTTAGCTTGCTCGTTCTTCTAAGTGTCAACGCAAAAGACAAAATGGGGCATGGACTGAAAATGTGTGAGAATATTAACACTCAACTTTTAAGATTGTCAGTTTTTTTCGCTGTTTAGCATCTGATACAGTACAGGGATAGATGTGTCCTTGACTCGGTAGGGAAGAGAACACTCTGAGGATATGGCATCGATACAGGTCTAACTTTGAGTATCGATACATCGATACAGGTCTAACACTATCACTCCATCGGACACAAAAGAGGTAAACGTATGCTGTGGAAGAAAAATTCCAACATTGCACACGAAGTCTTCATAACTGCTAAAATCCTAAAATTTGGGAAGGCTGCATGACATGATAGAATCCGACCTGAAATGTTCAAAGCCTTAAATGGAGAAAGACTTCTTTTCCTAACTCGTGTGTGTCAAGTGGCCTGGTGCTCTGGAGGGGCATCGCAAAATCGGCAAAATGGGGTGATCACCCCCATACAGTAACGCTGGACAGGTCGCTCACGTATTGCCCACACCTTGAGTCACTTCGCAAAAAGGTGACATTGCGCGTCGCACTCTTGAGTCCACTTTCTGGCTCTGACTGGGGTGCTGGAGCAACAACGTTGCGAACAGCCACCCTAGCCATGGTGCCAGAACCGTCGCCAGAATGTTTTCAATAGGAGAGTTTTGCGTTTCTGCAAGGGGGCTTTGTTCGGGGGGCTTGACACTCTAAATATTGACAAAATCTCAACTGCTTTATACTGTTTCATGTTTCAATTTGGGGGCTTGGAGCTTTGTTTGGGGGGCTAAGCCCTCAAAAGTTCCCCCGTGGCGACGGGACTACTTGGTGCACTCAATCGCAGAGTACTGCGCTCCTGTCCGGTACCGCAGTGCTCATACTTGCCTCATTGACCCTGCCATCGACGACGCCTTGCAAATTGTGACTGGATGCTTGCATCCTACACCAGCAGACAACCTTCTCATCCTCGCAGGCATCCAACCTGCTGAGCTTCGTCACAAAGGAGCCACACTGCCTCTAGCACGCCCTGCCACGGAGTCTGGACACCTGCTCCACTCAGCGCTCACCTGTCCACCGAGTACGAATGCACGGCGTCTCAATTGGAGACACCCATTTGTACCCGCCGCACAATAACTCATCAGTTCATCTGACAACAATAACATGCGTGCGGCGTTCTGGGCGGATCACCGATGGAATGCGGAGTGGTTGGCCAACCCTACAAGACTCTGCACTTTCATCCCCGACACCGGCACTCACCCTCCTGGAATGACCCTTCCAAGAACAGCTTGGGTCTGGCTTAACCGCCTCCACACTGGTGTCGGGNGTTTCTGCTCCTGCTTACACAATTGGGGTATTGCCTTCCCTTCGGCCTATGAGAGTGGCGCAGAAGAACAGACCGTCGACCATGTTGTCCTCCAATGTCCAATCCACCGACCTCTCAATGGACCCCAATGTCCAATCCACCGACTTGGCGGGTCTGGATGACGAGACAATCGAATAGCTGCTCAACACCTGTCCCGAGATTGAGTGGAGCCTAGCAGTGGAAAGTAACAACTCGCTCAAAACAAGGATCTCTCAAAAAAGAAGCCGGTCGTGGCACTACAGACCAACTTTTCACTCCCAAGCAAATTTTCGATAAATCTTGGAAGTATGTCAAATATGTCTGCACATATTTTTTCGACATCGAGTAAGCATACGACCGGGTTCCTCGTGAAAAACTTTGGTGAGTGTTGCGGAGTACGGTTCTGACAGCCGCCTGTTACTGGCCGTCAAGCTTTTGTATTCCTGCTCGGAAGTTTGTATCCGTGTCGGGGAGCTGACTTCGACACGGATACCGAGGATGTTACTGCTGGAATCTCCAGGGTCAACGGTTTGCTTTTTGCGTGCGATTTGATACTGCTAGAATCTTCTTTTCTGCAGTATGCGACCAAGCCGGAATGAAAATCAGCGGTAAAATGAACAAGATATTATGTCTCTCCAGAAACCCCGGGGAGTGTATGCTAAAAGTAAGCGGCAATACACTGTAGCAAGTGGAGAAGTTCAAGTGCAGAACAAGGAGGAAAACAGAACAAAAAGATTGATACTTCTTCTACGGTGTATCGCTCTGTGGTCACAAAACGGAAGGCTTCAACTACCGCTAAAGCCTTTCGTTTCAAATCGGTCTTTGTTCCATCCTCACGTACGGTCATGAACATTGGGTAATTACTGAAAGAGTGCTTTCTCAAGTGCAAGCAGAAGCGCTGCGTTTTTGCGAAGAGTTCACAGTGAGACGCTTAGCCACGTCTCCTCCGATTCGAGATATCCCAGTTACGTTGGTTCGACCATGTGACCAGAATGTCCCACAAAACATTGGCGAGCCTAGTCCTGCTTGCTACACCTGCTTGAAAGCGGCCCAGAGGTCGTCGTCCAAGAACGTGGTGGCGTGATTACATATCCGACCTTACTTGGTCCCGTCGGGGTGTAGATCTAGCAGAACAATCTGAGTTTCCGGAAAACCGTGAGATATTTCTCAGAGTTATTTTGCCCTGTATCTTTTTATCCACAGTCATATGAAGTGTTTCACTGTAGTGAATTAAAGCATTAGTTTTTCCTTGAAAATTCAGTTACTCTTTAAAGTTTGTTCCTCATGTCTTTTGTTGGAATTTCTTGATTTTCCTTAAGTTTGTTTCTCTAATTATCCTTTTTTATTCGTAGTTAACTGCTTTTCATGATTATACTCTAGTCGTCTTATTGGTAGACTTTAGGCGCAGAATAAAGCGGCGTCAATAAGCAGGATAAAGCGGCGCAATAGTTTCCTCAAAAGTTTCTGTAAACTTTGAATGGGAAGCAAAATTCTTCGAAATCGAAGTTTTTGAAAAAATTTATAGATTTTTCCACTGGAAATAATTTCCCTCTACAAAATTTTGAGCTGATTTGGACTCTGCACAAACACTTGCGAATATTTTGAACATCAACTAAACGGGGATCAGCAGTATATTGGCTTGACGCATTTCTTCTGTCACCAATATTTGCCGCCAAAACATTTTTTGTTGCCTCTGTTTATCACCAAAGCAAGTAAACTCCGCTAACGTCAAACAACGCCTGGCGGCGCAGTATTTTCCGATTGTATTTATTATATAACAACGACGATAATGGCCATACAGTCTGATTTACATTAAAAGCAGGTAAAAACTGCTTGCCCAAGTTTGCCAGCACACGTTTATTGTAAGCCTTTCACAGAAATAGTGAATGGTACGTTTCAATACACTTCTTTATGATGCTGTGATTCAGGCCTGCACAACTCAAAAAGCTCGAAGGGCCAAATTATCAACATAGATTTGCCGCGGGCCGCAAATGTCTATTTCATTTTGATGTGGAGATTTCATTGTAATATGGAAGAAATTCTGGAACAAAAATTACTTATTCGAGGTCGAGTTTTTGCAACATTTTCTACGATTGAGAAAGCTCTGGCTGGCCGCAAGAAAAGCTTTCGCCAGCCGCGTGTATTGCGCAGGCCTGTCGTAATTGAATGCAAAAGCTGTTGCCCCGCTTGTGAACGTAACAATAGGGCAGACGATAGACAAAGGCTGACTGCCGAAACAGGCCGCGAAAGATCGATTTCACACAAAAAAGGGCCTTTTTAAATTGAGAAACTGTAGGCACGCCTTTACTTCAACCTGAGAGCAAGTTTTCCAGCATAAGATGATAATCCTGAGCTGGTGGCGTCTCAGTCTAATGTGACTGCAGCACTACCTTCTTCTGGGTACATTAAGAATTGTTTGGCTACCTGTATATCCGTGTATGCCTGCATGTGCGCCTTGTATTGATTTGGATTGTTGCAACAAGCGTGATTAAAACTTGATTGAAAATGAACCCAAGTTGGGTTCTCTTCATTTTTAAGAGGATTAAGATTAAAACATTGAAATATGCAGGTTAAGGCAGTATTGCTGGGTTGCATTTTCTTCCAAGATTTTGGGAAATGTCTACCAAGGTCTGGATCTTGAGAATGGATCCGAAATGCAATTAGTAGACCAAGACGAGATAGGTATCTGCAAACGCTTCTCACGGAAACTTGTAAAAAGAGCTTCCCATATTTGCGCTGTTGTTTCTCGTGGTTGAGAAAATCGTAGAGCGCTGGCAATGAAAAAGGATTGCTAAGAAATTAAAGCGCATCGTTCTTTTATCAGTTAGATCAGGGGTGTCAAACATACGGCCCGCGGGCCAAAACCGGCCCGCTGCGAGGTTGAATCCGGCCCGCGGGATGATTTCGTAAAGTAAAAACTTCATTTGTTTGATACGTTTATCCAGTCATACCTCGATAACTGGTGACTAGATTTCAATTACTTGAAACCTTAATGCACTTGCTCATATTTTATTGTTTCCACTGTTTTCTCACGTGAAATTTTCCCGTTTTCTGCATATTACCTTTTGCATGTTCGCACCGTTTTGAACTTTCAGACAGGTATGTATGAACATGCAAAAGTACAACTACTGTTGATAAAGTTTAACACTAGAACTCGGGAAAAAATATACCTTGAGCTCCAGCCATGTGGATTTCGAAACCTTCGGAGTTCTAAGTACAACTTTAACTAAAATTTGCTAAGTAAAGCTTCTATTCCAATTGTTGAAAGAAAAATAAACTGCACAGAAATCTGTTCGACAGGTTCAAATTTGAGAATCGGTAAAAAGCAAAATCGGTAAAATCGGTAAAAAGCAAATCGGTGAATAGCAAAATCGGAGAATCGGTAAAAAGCAGCAACTGCAGAAAACAGCGCATTAAATCATAAAAAATGTCGAAATGGACATCGCCGGATTTCTAGTGTCAAAAAATGCGCAGAAATGGTAATAAAAACCACCGGCTCAAGCAACTTCCTGTTTCAAATATGTCAACCTGGAGTGAAAACGGGCAGGACATCTTTGTAGTTTTGCGTGAAAACATGAGACAAGGAAATTGTATTGTGGCAATTCCTTGCTCGGACTTGAGCTTTTGCTTTTCCCTAAATTGCTCAGTTTAACCTTTATTCTCTGTTCCGTGGCAGCCTCATTTCCCAAAATGTCTTTATCGAAACAGAAAAGTTGACAAAAATGCAGAGTTTTCCAACAAAATTGGTCCGTTTCCTATTTTTTTACGGAGGTGAATGGAGTACCTGTATGTTTGGTGTGTTCACAGCAGGTTTCAGTGGTAAAAAAATATAACATTCAACACCACTATGAGACTCATCATGCCGAAAGATACCGTGGCTTGCAAGAGCAACCGAGGAGAGAGAAGGTAAAGGAATTGATAGCAGGCTTGAAAAAACAGCAATCCGGTTTTTCCAGTAGACCAGATATAAATGCAGCAGATGTGAAGGCTAGCTACTTTATTGCTAATGACATAGCGTTAGCATCAAAGCCATACTCTGAGGGTGAGATCGTGAAGACCTGCATCCTAAAGGCTGCAGAAATCGTGTGTTCTGAGAAGTGGGCCATCAATGATCGCGAAAAAAGCAGGTGTTGCGACAAAAGTTAGATAAAAAGTACAGGTTATATGTGGCTGACGTGAATTTTGGACATTTCACTGTATTTCGCACCAGGAGGCATTGTGATGCAAATCCTTAAAATTGGATCACGTCTGCAAGTGGTTGTCCGGACAGTTAATTTCATCTGACCCATCACCATCAGTTTGACAGCCTTCTTAATCATAAGGCGTTTTTTTGTTTACGTGGGGAAATTGAAAACTTTATGTGCTAATAATCATTTTCAGATAAGCTTGAAATGTTTGCATTAAAGTTATGAAAACAGTTGGAAGTTGTCAATACTTATAACCAGGGTGGTATACAGTGATTACATTGGTCCGGCTCGCTTGAGATTAAATTTGCCTGAATTGGCCCCTGAACTGAAACGAGTTTGACACCCCTGAGTTAGATATTGTATGTACGCCAGTCAAGGAAGGAATGTTTTCCCTCACGTTTTATTGGGTCTATCTATTTTTAAAGAGCCCTGGCAGTATTTGAAAGATTTATTTTCACACTGCAAAAGCTTCCCTTATAAAGGTTTTTGAAATTGATGTCTACACAAAAGTGTTTGGTGTCTCTTTCTATGGCATGTGCGAGGTTCTTCAGCTCGTTTGCTTGTTCTGTAACAAACGCTCAANCTAACTTCATGTACTGTGTTGACAGCAGCTTGTCCGAATAACGATGTGCAGGAAAGGCTTTTATGTGAAGATTGCCGTGTGCGTCTTGGTGAACTTTAGCAGTGTAACCAGTTTTAATCCTGCTGAGGGAAAGGAACTTGCAAACCAATCTGTTGCATCAAAACAAGTTTTGCCGCAAAATAATAGCAGCCCAGTAACGATGACATCAATGACAAGTGTTGCGGATTACTCGAGGAATCTGACAGACTCACAAAATTTTGGAAAATTAAGAAATGAAGGTCTAGATTTACATCACGTCCTCGCAGCCGTTTATGCTGCCTTCATTGCTGTCGGACTCCTTGCAAACGGCTTGGTGTTTTTTGTGATTTGCACAGGAAAAGGGGCAAGTAGGTATATAGTTGTCATGGCTTTTTCTCNATTGAATAAGTGTAGGGGGCCAAAGAGGACATGGACACCCAAATTTTTCTAACATGTAATCATTTTGTGCTTTGAGAGGCGTTTTCCAAACAAAATAGTGTTATACGCCTAAAATCAAACATCTTGTCCCCCCACAAATTTCCCCCCCGAAATTCTTAGGCTGGCTACGCCACTGCTTCATTGTTGGACCTTTGTTTTAAATAAACGACAGTGTTTAAACGTATGATCCTTAGGCACCCCGACTTCATGGTTCACAAATTAGTGCGGCTTCATATGAAACTTAAGTTGCATATGCCGCTCTAAACATTTGCTACAGGTATTTTGTATTCACAGCAAAACTTTTGTTTAAAAACGTACTTAAAATTAATCCAATGTTTTGAGCAATTCTGCTTTTCCTGAAATCGTTCAATGCCGCAATTTTTCAGCGTTTCACAGTTGATAGCTTGAGACCCCTGAGTCTCCGTGTTTGCAAATAGTTAAAGTTAGACTCTTACCTGTTCTTATAAAGGCAATTGGTCATAAAGAAGAGCGAAAAAATCATCTTTTACGAAAAGAAACGAATAACAGTTAAAATTTGTTTTTAAAGTTTTCTTATGCAAATTAACTTTGTTTGACAATACAATGCAGGTAAAACAGCAACTACTACCTACGTCTTGCAGCTTGCAATCGCTGACAGCAGTCTATTGCTTACTTTGCCATTCTTTGCTGCTCAGGGAGTGCATATGAACTGGATTTTCGGAGAAGGTAGTGAAACAAACTTTTTGAACGCGTCTCGTGATCTCTCTGTTATCTATGGCTCTCAGGAAATATGTTTGTCTCTTTATTGCTGAATATTACAGTTCATTCATTTTAAATGTGAACCATGAAGAGGAAGGAAATTTTCCTGTATTCCACTTGAGGGTGCAGGGTCTGCTCGGCAGAAGAGTTCCTTTTCATTGCATCAAATTGTATAAACATTTATACAGAACTTCAGTTCTTTCGAACCTATGTGCTGTTTGGCTCTCACCATTACGCTGCATATGATAAGTGGTGCGCTGTACTCCGTGGCACGAAAAATAATCAAATAACCACGTTCAAACAACATGTTCTCACGGCGATTTGTAAACTGCTGAGAAAATACATGAAGAAATTAACGGATGATAACGTGGTACTGCAGCATTGCCTTTCAGCGCTTTTTGTCAAAGTCACTTGCGTTGCAGTCACGCTTTTTCGTGAATAAACTTAACTTGAAGGTCATGCGTTTGGAGATGAACGAATTTAAACAGAAGCATTCAGTTCAATTTCGTTATACTTGCTTTTTTTATTCTTTCCTGTGTCTCACGGGTGGTCTCCCTTCAGCGCCCATCTCCGCTCGCTTGCATCGGTGGCCACGTGACTATCTTTCACAGTGGATGCTGCATTGATGTAAGTCAATGGCAGCACTGCGTGTGGACTATGCATGTCGTTTTCTCACAACAATAAATAATTGCCAACCTGCTTCAAAATCTTGCTTGTCACTTCCAGTCCATTCGTCCGTTTTAATACTGCCCCAGAATGTTACTCATAACAACATAAAGTCAATGCTGATTGGTTGATCGGCTAAAAGAAGTTTTTTCCAGTTTAAGTCTGTATCCTAAAACATTGTTTTTTTTTTCAGGTCTGTGTGTGCTATGTTTCACAACTAAGTTCGTCACTTACTACGCGGGAATGCTATTCTTGACTGCTATGAGTGTAGACCGATATATTGCCGTGGTTTACGGCACTAAATCGAACGAAGTAAGATGGTGGTTTTCTTAAGAGTTCTATAGATTTTCAGTTCTACAGGTGACATCAAAACTGCAAAATGCCTTACAGCTGTTTTAAGATGTAACTATTTTGTTTTTATTTGATCGTGCTGAAGTTTATGACAGCAAAAATTACTAGATGCATGGTTGTTTAATAACGTTTCCTCAACAAACTTTCCTTCCATCTTTGTGCCAAAACACACAAAAATAAGGCTCAAATACAATACTCGGAAAGTATAAGAAAATTTGTAGTTTTTTATCTTTTAAAAAAAAATATATTTTTGTTGGTTGTTTTCCAAATACTGTATATATTAATATGGTTTGCCTCCAAGCAGTTTTTTGTCAATTAAATTTTTGCTGATGCAATTGTTTCCAACTTGTTTTCCGCAGATTCTCACATAGTTCAAAGGAAGGTTTTAGGGAGTTCATTAATCAATTTGCGTAATGGTTGTGACAGGACTGGTTGAGAAAAAATCGGGCTAGAGGATCTGAAGTGTCTGAACTATTGATTAAAGCATAAGCCAAAGTTAAATCAATATGGCAAGGTCAAACACGGCATACCCTTAATTGCGGAAAATACTGCTGACGAATATATTGCTTTGCATAACCAGATTTTCCAAAAATATCCAAACGTCAGTTAAAATAAGAGAAAATGCAAGAAGAACGGGTACCGTGGAAGTGTTTTTGCATGTAGCTGTACTTTGTAATAAGCGTTTGGTCTTTATTCCCTGCATAAAGGATTTCAGGCATTGGTGTATCGCTGCTCACCTGGCAAGACCATTATAATAAGATCAACAACGCATATTGCTTTGGACAGGGCCTATGCGTAGTTTATAACAAAATCAAATTCAATGTCACGCGCAGCGATATTAAAACAACAGGTACAGGAAGTACAGTTGCAGGTATTGCCGGAGAACCGGTAAACGAACACAGGAAAACCAGTTTAATTTCGTGACGTGAGCACCAATAATTTCGTGACATGAGCACCAATATAAACCAGTTTAATTTCGTGACATGAGCACCAATATAAACCAGTTTAATTTCGTGACATGAGCACCAATATAAACCAGTTTAATTTCGTGACATGAGCACCAGTATTCGAAAATCGAAGCGTTGTGCGAGATCATGCAACCAGTAAAAGGTATCCTGCGCAAACACGCTTTCAGGTCAATATCATCGTCAAATAAGGCACGTGAAAAGAATTTGTCATAACTCACATTGCTGCATATTATTGATATTCTCTCTTCTCATTTCGTCAAAATGTTTGTTCTGTGGCGAAACGAAAATCCTTTTCAGGAAAATTTCTAATTCACAACAAGAAAAATTCATCGAAAAATGTGAAATAATTTTGGAACATATCGGAACGAGAAAAACTGTTGTCGTGAATCTGAGGCTTCGGTTCAACAAAAAAGGATTGTGGAAATTATTGGCATGTGAAGTGTGCTGGGAAAGCTTTTGAAGCTACTTTATAACCCAACCTGTAAACTACTGTACACCTATTTGACATAGTTGCCAACATATACAGCAACGTTTTTACGTTGATTTTGTACAAAAGAAATTTTCAGTAGATTCGAAAATCTTTATTTTTGATGTTTTCCACATCCCGCAGGCATATCACGGTCTACGAACAACCGTCCAGTTTGAATTAAAAAAACTGCTTTAATTATCTGTTCGTCGATGCAGAATATTTGCCTACAAGCCATGTACCATGATACGCAGCCTCGGGAACAATGGGAAGGCGCATGATACGTTCATGCCACAGTTTTAAAGGAGGGCAACATTAGTGGATAACAAATTCGCAGCAATTAAGGCAAGTTTCTGATCATGAATAACGATGCATGTCAATGCATTGAAACCACATCTTGATCGTACCTATAACTGATAGTAAATTTTATGAGCTCAGGTTGAGCTACAACTGAAATTGAAAAATTACTCTTGTTTGTCGTAATGAAAATAAAGCTGTTTTTCAAAGCTACTCTTCGCAACAGATTAAATGTCAATGGAATGCGTTGAATTTATTGGCAATATGTACCCCAAGGGGTGTCACATAACGGTTGTAGAAACTGTGAAGCCAGGCTCCAAATGTGCATGCGCTGTAATGTATGATTAAGGGCTCTTGAAGTTAGACAATGCTCTATGAAGAATAAATGACAACAAGCAAGACGATAGAATAGTTCACTTCTGTAACGTAACCCCCTGATGGGGAGCGCCAGGTCACAACTCATAACTGAGACTCGAAAAGGATATTCTGGACCTTCATCGAACCTTTCCGGTTCAAACCAAAATGACCTCCCAAAAATACCCCGGGCCGGAACAGTCGCCCCACCTCCTCAGCAGATCTGCATGCGATAGATCGCTTATTAAAAGCCATGAACTACTGAAATTGTGTTTCAGTGCAATGGCATGTCTTGCTCATAATTAACATCTGTATCATGCATGATTCCAAAAATTGTTTTGAAAACTACTGTTATTGCCTAACTGCTGCTTTGTTTCGTAATGCTTTATCCTTTAAAATATTAAAGTGGTGAGATTAGGTGTCGGTGTGCTTGAAATTCTTATGAAAGGATTCTGACTAGAAAAATAATGATAGCAGCTGTGTAGACTGCCCACTTTAAGCATTCAGACTGACAACTGATTGCCAACACGTTGGATTTTTCTTGATGACCTGTTGATCGATACCAACGAACATGTAGTTTATCGTAGCGTTTAAAGCGAGAAAGCAGAGTTACAAAATCAACTTGTGGATTTACTTGAGAGATCAGCATCCTTTACAAGAGTGTATCAACCTGCCATTTGCAGTGGAATTTAAAAGTTGTGCCTCGTTTAAACTTATTTTCTTGATGCTGGATTGAAAGCAAATTCTGGTCAACTTTTCGTTTAATTCCGCATCGGTCGATTTAAATGTACTTTGTAAAACTCTTCTCTGCAATTCACTGAGTCGGAAATTAACCAATCCTAACAAAGTTAACCTTTGGATGGTGCTGCGGACCACGTTCGTAGTTTACGTTCGGCAATGTTGTATCTACATTTCAATAGTAAATTTATGCTGGGCAGACAAACCAAAATCTAGAGATTTCAAATGGCCTTACTTCTGTTTTGTAGAAATGTTAGTTACATATACCATTTTCATAAACGCCTTTTTCTAATGCAGCGCTGTATCATGTTCTGTGCATCGCAGAATGTTCGCTGTTTGAGGTCGAGATCATTTCGCATGGTGTTTTAAACCTGGGATTCGATTTCCGATTAAATAGTGATTTTTTAATTGTCACATTCGGTTTGCTACAAGTAACTTGGTTCATTTGTTGCGACTGCGAATGGCAGATGAATCGGAAAAAATATAAATGATCAGATTGAACAAAAAGCGTATATCGCATTTCAAAAATTGTTGGAAACACTTTTGCGATTTTGCAAGACGATAAAATAGCTGTTGTGAAACAAACTTTTACTTAACTTTTCGGATTGAAAGTTTTTCTGATGATGAAAAGTGCTGTGAACATACCCATAGAAAAGCTGTATAATTTTTGGATACGTCAGCGCAGCATAAATTGTCATTTTTGCTGCTACTTTATTCGATAAATTAAATTTCATATGGTGGACAAAGGACGGAAGTATTGATTGTGTGAAACTTTTCCCATTAAATTAGTGTTTAAATCATGTTGAAAACCAATACCAAGAAAAGCGTAAAGGCTGCTTTTAGTGTCTTTAAATGTTTTTGTTTATCTTTGAGTATGACAATAAGGATCCGCGTCTGCTCTGTACGCCATGCTAAGTTACTGAAAGCAAAAGCAAAATTTTCAGTTGTTTGCTGGTTAACTCAAAATGGCCTGAAAATGTGACATTGTTGCATTCTAAGAAAAATCATCCGTTGTATTTATTGTTCCCATTCCTCATTTGCAATCAAAAACTAACGCTCTATGGAAAAAAGTGAATGCAAACGTGATTAAACCACTCGTGATTATTGTTGCAATGACTGCACATTAATCTGCAGCTTGACTCTTTCCTCTTACGGGAGCAGAGGAAGATGACTAGAATACCATAACGATAATGAAACAGTCATGAGCTTGGGTGGGTAACTGAGGAAAATATCCTGTTAGAAATTAAGGAGACAAGGTTTGTCCTCGCTTTGCCACGTCAGATGCAACGAGTGATTTCCAGTCTCTGTGCGTCTTTAGCGATCGGCGTTCCTTCTGCTGTATACTTGCTCTTGTGCAATGTAGTTGTGGTTAGACATCGACAACACAGCGAACAAAAGTTTCTATCGCATTAATTCGATTAATGTAAAATATGAGGCTGCGCAAACCGTAAGTCTCGTTTTTCAAGCCTTCGACGCGAACCGCTTCTTTTCAAGCTTCTTCCGGACTTCACCGCAACCCGCCAAAATCCAGTGCTTCAGTATCATTTAATTATTTATAAGTAACTGTAACTAACGGCTTGCTGCTATTAATGAAGTGCCACTCGATGATAAAATCAGTCTCGTGTACCTTTATGGGTTATGATGATAATATTCGGTGACAGGGTTGTTTTTGACAAGAACCGTTCTGGAGATAAAAAAAAAATCTGTCGAAATACGTTTTGTATAAAGAAGAGGGAAGCGCAGCTGGAAAATTACAGCCTAATTCAATATCATCAACGAAAGGTATTTGCAGAAAGCTAAGACACATTGCGCTCGTGACTAATCGGTCAGTTGTACAATTTAATGATGGCGTATACCGCAAAAATGTAATAAAAAATATGTCCAAACAATCAATACATTTATTAGGCGCAAAAGTGGTTCGTGGGGCAAAAGCAAAGTATTACTAAATTTTCTTTGAGCCTTCCAGTAGTCTGTAGCTTACTTTTTTCATTCATTCACTTTCAAACTCGCTTTTCTTCTGTGGGGGGTTGTGGGGGCAGAACATAGAAGCCCTAGGAGGATACGAAATAACTAACGGTTTTCAGCAACCTTTTGATGGTTTCGCTGGATCAACACCAAGACGAACCCAGGCCAGGTCGGAGATGCAATTACGCCACTTGATCCCTTGGTCGCCCTCATAGGTCGCTTTTCCGTAGATGTAGTCACCAGGATTCGCCTCGTCAATCTTTTCTGGAGCATTCTGGTCACGTTCCCGAATAATCGTAGCTGAGATCTCTCTATTCGGAGAAGCTGCTCTGCATTCAAGGTTTACAAACTTCACAGCTTCGCACTTTGTCGCGAAGCGCAACGTCGCAAACTTTTCACAAATATCCCATCCCTGCCTCTTGTGGTTGAAATGCACACTTTCAGTCGTTACCCAAGATTCATGACCATAGGTGAGAGTTGGAACAAAGACCGATTCAAAGACTTAAGGCTTTGCGGTGGATGAAAGTTCCCTCTAAGACCACGGAACGATAAAGCTAACGTAATACTGTGCTTTACTAATTCATGTATCAACTTCCTTATTCTGCTTTCCGACACACGTGTATACAACCTGGAAGGTACTTGAACTTCTCGTCGGACTGAGTGGATTACTTAAGTTTAGCATGCACTCACCTGCAGGGTTGCGGAGTCGAGTCGCAAGGAGTTGGAGGTGTTTGGGTGGAGTCGGAGTCGGATTTTTTTGTCCGACTACGACTCCGGAAGTCCATTTGGCTCATTTTTTTCATCACTCTCCTAAGTTGGGAATTCCTGTTGAAATGGCAAATTTCTTGTGAAACTTGTTGAAACAGAGAATTCTTGCTGTGTACCACGATTTCCATTGATTGCTATTTGCTACAAAATTCTTGACAGCCAAACTTCATTCACTTCATGTTAAGGAATTGGAGTCGGGAGTCAGAGTCGGAAATTTTGGAAAGATCGGAGTTGAGTCGGAGTCGGACATTTTACCTCCGACTCCGCAACCCTGCTCACCTGGGTTTCTGGAAGCGAATAATACAGGGTGACACAAAAAAAACGGTCATCACTTAAACTTGAATAACTTTTGAAATAATTAATCAATTATTTTTATGTTTCAGATTTACCAAGTAGAATTAACGTTCTAAGAGTCTACCAAATTTGACCTTCGAGATGCCATGGACTACTGATCAAAAGATATTTATAGTTGAGGCATATTTTCGACAGAAGTCTATCCACGCAGCTCAGTTGAGGCACGTTTTCTGTTGTCAGGGCACGTGAACTCTAAGAACAACATCTTCTGGGATATCACACCCCATGAGCACTGTCTGCAAAGGCCGTTACACTCTGTGAAGTGCACTGCCTGGGTTGCCATCTCCAAATATGGCATCATTGGACCATTCTGGTTTGAGGACGACAACGAGCGGTCTGTGACAATCAACACCGAGCGATATGTCCAGGTGCTTGGCAAGTTCTGGACAGCACTTGGT
>JGI24021J15306_10005161_pt1 | contig 15432 bp, 12 predicted proteins | sample Ectturendosymbi1_FD_15306 | JGI IMG/M metagenome (IMG submission 15306)
GTCAGGAAATTTCCAGGGGGAGCGAGCCTTCACATGCTCTACAACAGGAGGCCTCAAACTTAAATTGCTCCGTGGGCCACATGAGGGCTTATGACATAACCCGCGGGCCGCATTATGACGCTGACGCAACAATGGCGGCACCTAAATTTACTCGAAACAGCTTTTACATGTTATTTCCTGTGGAAGGAATCATGAATAACAGGAAAATCAATTATGGCCATCTCTACGTTCATATTAATCAATTCTAGCGATCTAAGGAACTTGTTCACTCATTAGCTGAGCACTTTAACATCGCTTAACAAACTAGACAACATGCATGTCATTAATTTCATTCGTTTTCATGCCAGCTTTTCCTCTAGGGAGGATCGCGGGGGGCAACAGCCCTAGGCGGACTTGGAACACCTCAGGGTCAACAGCAATTTCAGATAGTTCTGCTGGCCCCACACCAAGATGGGACCAAGCGATGCAGTCATTCCATGTGGTCCTTGAACGACCTCTGGGCCACTTTCCTGTGGATTTAGCCAGCAGGATGTGCCTCGCCAGTCTTTCGTTGGGCATTCGGGATAAATGGTTGAACTAACATAGCTAAGCGTAGCTGTGATATCTTAATTCGGAGAAGTGGTTGGACATTCAGGGCTCTGCGAATTTCACAGCTGCGCAGTTTGTCGTGAAGTGTCACAGTAGGGGCGTAACTATGGGACAAGGTGGGAAAAATACACCTGGCACCAAATAACTGGGGGCGCTGAAAAGTCCTAACAATATTGCAAGTTTTTTCTTCAATACACTACATTTATTCACAAAAGACCCTATATTTGAATATGGGGGTGCCAATCTAGTTTCTTGATACGGGCCCCATCTAACCTGTGCGTCATATCGCGATTCTTCGCAAAAATGCGATTTCTGCTGCTTGCACCTGAATTCATACTCTTTCGGTCATTACCTAAGATTCAAGACTACAGATAAGTATCGGAACACAGGCCAATTTAAAAACTGACAGCTTTGCGGTGTTTGAAAGCTACCGTTTTGTGACCACAGGGCGATAAAGCTCATGCAGAAATGCGTTTCCTTTCCCAATCTGTGCATCAATTTCCTCGCTTCACCATCCGACACTCGTAAATACCATCCCTAGGTAATTGAACTTTGCCACCTGTTGCACTGTACTGCCACTCACTGGCTGTGACTGTCTTATCCAATTCATGTAGACCACAGGGGTGGGAACCTGCGTCCCGCGTGAACATTTGACATGATCCGCATCAGAATTATTGTTACCAAATTTAGAGTACAAAATCGTGTCAAAATGAATCTCCATAAGCAGGTGCTTAAGGTAGCATGTCATAAGAAGCCCTATCCCTCGTATTAAGACAAAGGTAGAATTTTAAAATGAAATCAATTGTTCTCAGCAGCCTGACAGCGGTAATCCACAATATAAGCGGCCCAGGATAGCAAATAGATTCCTACCACTGATGTAGAATATGAAAAAGAGCGTGACAACACACACCCTTGCCGGAGTCTGTCACCACTGACAAATGGTCGTGATTTAACTCTCCTGACATGCACACACTTCTGGGTAGGAATACAGTGACTTGTCAGCCAGTAACAGGTAGCAGTCAACACTGTACTCCTGCAACACTCCCCAAAGCTTTTCACGAAGAACCCGGTTGTATGCTTTCTCGAGTTCGATGAAACAAGTGCAGACATCTTGGACATACTCCCAAGATTTCTCAAAAATTTTCAGGAGAGTGAAGATTTGGTCTGAAGTGCTACGGACGGGAAATTGGGTATCATTCAATGTTGGTTGAAGTTTTTAGCGGCATCTTTTTGTCAAGGGACTTGACAACGTAAATGTTAATTATTTGAAAATCTCAAAAGGCATCGCGGGCCACACAAAAGGTCCGCGCGGGCCACTTGCGGTCCGCGTCTTTGAGACCCTGCTCTACAACATAGAAAATTTTTGAACGGAATAATGTCCCTTTCAAACGTTACACCAGTGCTAGTTTTACAACGCTACATGTTATTTGGCATAGTTCCAGCAGAGATGAAAGTTGGGGTTAAGTATCTTGAAATTTTGCAGGCTGAATTCAAGTCTGCATGCAAACATTCTGGGGCGCAACTGGTGGGACTGTTCAGTCGGCATGCCAAGTCCTTCAAAAAAAACATCTGTGCCATTGTCACATTTGACACAGTCCATGCAGCGTGCGATACCTCTTTGGCATTCAGTAATTCCATGAGCTTACTGCAATGTGGCCACACACCTGCATATTTTTCTACAGTACTCCTGCTGTGTTATTCTGTGATGCGACAATGTATATTTATGAAAAATCAACTGCACTTGAGCCACACTGTTGTTGAATGTGCGAATAAGTTTTCAAATACGACTTGGCAGCTACAGACTACCATACGACGTTGACTTCTCGGCCAAAGAGAGAGTAATTTTGCTTTCTGACCATCCCAACGGCAACACTCAGCTGGTTAATCTCACGACTGTGTCTTTTGCTCACATTAAAGCGGCATAATAAATGTTAAAATCTAAAAATTAAAATAACATTCCTAATGAAATATTTGGTTTGTGCAATCAACTAGCTATTTTTTTCACGTTCGAATAGTTTGAGATGCTGGAATCATATGTGAAAAGGCGGTTTAAGCATTTAGCCCAGTGGTTGCCAAAGCAGGGTAAATTATCTCCAGGGTAATGTGTGATTTTTAGGGGTACCGCGGAACTTAAACTACAATGTTGTTCTGTATTATGAGAGATCACTGCGAAATATTAAGGATAATAAGACATAATCGCTACCTTGATCAGGGTAACGGTTGGAAGATGTTTGGGAACCACTGGTTTAACCGATATACAAGTGGTCAGAGTTATCTGTTTTCACTCTGCGAAGTAGTGTGCGATTGCAAAGCTATGCAGAATGAATAAACCAAACAAATAATTTGCAACGGATAGCAAAGTCAAGAACAAACAACATCAACACGTTAAGAGCCGGCCTACGGTATATTCGTACTTGGATTTTGGCCTAAAAAACAGCAGTTTTCGGTTGCCTTACCAACGCGCTAGCTCCTCCGCCGATTGCGCTAGAGAGCTGTTCAAGAGCTCAAACGGATCGACCAGTCTAGTAGACTGCACTCGAAAAAAAATTTTTTGGTTGGGGGTGCGGATTTTCTGTGACTGACGTCATAAGTGAAGTAGTTTTAGGGTCATTTTGGCTCATGTTACCTGGCCTAGGGTCCAACTGCTAGGCCAAAGTGTTTCGCTGAAATTTTCATTGGGGCGCCCAGGGCCAGGCAAAGTGGGCCAAGGTGGCCAAAAAGTCCTCCACTTATGACGTCACTCACAAAAAACCCGCACCGCCCAAGCAAAAATTTGTGGAAAAAAATTTTTTGGTTTTGGGTTTCAGATTTTTTATGCATGACATCACAAGTGGAATACTTTTAGATCTTTTTGGCACACTTCATCTGGCCCTGGGCCCGAACCGCTGGTGGTTGTATTTCAATGAAGTTTTTTGGGAAGTGGCTACATTCTGAGTCTTTTTATACTTTCGATAAACTCAGCAAGTCTTGTAGTTTACAATGAAAAAAAATTATTTGGTTTTGGGTTCAGATTTTTTGTGAGTGATGTCATAAGTAGAGTACTTTTAGATCTTTACAGCCCACTTCATCTGGTCCAGGTCCCAAACTGCTGGTGGTAGTATTTCTCTAAAGTTGTCTTGGAATATAGGCTACAATCAGAGTCTTCTGATACATGGATGACCTGCTGGAGTTTCAGGTCCAAAAGTTATGATCTAAAGCAATGGTGCACAACCTGACGCATGCGGACTTCGATAATGAAATTAGCGGCCGTCCATATGTAATTTTAAAAATAAGATTTGGCGGCCATGATGGCGTATATTGAAGCAAAACAAACGCAAGGCAAGAAAATTAGTCAACATGGTGTGTAACAGTCTAGATACTGATGTTTCATTTAATAAATTCGTTAAAAGATTTGACATCTTACTATACTTTTAGGCACAAGTAAGTGACACATGCCAGGTAAAACCTCATAGATATAACTATGAGGTTTAGATATAACTATCTCATAGATACAACTTAGATATAACTATCTCATAGATATAACTTGAACTCATTCGTGGCCATATTTCATATAAATACAAGTAATGTGGCCGGCAATAGCAAAAGGTTGCACAACCCTGATCTAAAGTGAACTAAATAATTGCTTATTCCCAGAATTAGATGATTAATTTGTTCTTTTCAGACCATAGCGGCTGGGCCTTGGATAGGTAACATTAGCAAAAATGGCCAAAAAAATTACCTAACTTATTATGTCACTCATAAAAAAACCCACAACCGAAAAACTTTCTTTATCATTGCAGCCTAGAAGACTTGCCAAATCTTTGGAGGATTTGAATAGCCTTCTAGCGCTATCGGCGGAGGTGCTATGCTGTTGGTAAGGTAAATCAAAAACTGCATTTCAGCCGATTTCCAAGTACAAATACATCATATGCAGGCACTGAACGTGTTTAGAGATCACCCAATATGGCTTTTTTGAGGACGATACTGATATATCCGCTATTCATTGGCCGATATATCAGCCGATACCGATATTTCCAAAATTTTCAAATCTTGTTTTTTGCTTCATTATCAAAAATGCGGGTGTATTTCTGTATTTTTCGCCGTACCTTTTTTTACAAAACTTCAGAAATCAGGATTCATGAGCTAAAATTTTTGAAATTGCAGCAATTTCATCATTTGATTAACTTGTTAGCATAGTATACACTGTTTGCAATGAATAAACACAGTGCCGTGAATAAAAACAAATGTTAAAATCACAAAACAATAAGAACAGAGCACTGAATGTATAGTGGACACATTAGTGCTTTGATGTTTTGTGCATTCTTACTGCGTAATTCCCAGTAATATTCCATTTGTGATTCAACGCGATGTACTTGTTTGCGAACAGTCCAACCGTCAACATGATAGTCTGCAAACCTACATAACCGCAGTCAGTCGCTGTTTCCTATGGCGCATTTGAACACCGAACGCTTTTGTTCGTAGTCATTCTGATTCCGAATCTACATCGAACCATTACGTTACATGATTCTGACTTCATGTTCAAGTGTATTGGAGTTTTTGTTGTATATCTGAATATAATCGAAAGAAGCAGTCAACTTAGATTACTACTGGAGAGTTATCAGTGAACAAAGTGGTGAGAGCCTTTTAATCCGCATTGCTTCGGCTTGGCAACTTGAAGATGTCAGGTTGCTTAGTTGGGAGACCAACCTGTGCTCTTGCAACAACTAGGTTGACCCCTCAACTAGTAGGGACATCTACAACAACCAACAACCCCAGTCCGTACAAATGCAAGAGAACTACCTACGGTGATCAAACCAAAAAAAGCAAAAACAACGCTTGAAAGTTTAAAGAAGACGAACAATGAAAAGGTAGAAGGAAGTACAAAATGAAGTATCAAGTTAAAGAGGTTAAAATTAGTACAGCATTGTATTCAATGCGCATTGCCAAAAATGAAGATTTTTCCAAAACAGGTGTAACTCTTGTAACTTTTTTTATCTATGATAATATGTTTGTTAACAGGTATTATACTCAGGATTTTTTTTTCAAGGAAGATGTTAAGTACCCAGCATGGACTTGTAGGGACCCAATTTCTCTGATTCTAGGGACCTGATTTTCTCTGATTCTTGGAACACGTTGATGATTTTCTATGAGTTTAGGGACCCGAGTTTCAATTCTAGGGACCCGAACCAGGTCTCTAAATCACCTTAACAAAACCCAGACTATATTACATAAATCTTGTGAAATTTTGATTATGTATATATTTCACGAATCAACCTTTTAGACTCTTCTACCAGTCAGTAGGTTTTCAATTTGAAAAGTCAATCCAAGTCTCTAAGAATCAAGTTCAGAATTTTGATGTGATGTAACATTAAATAACCGCATGTCCTTAAGCATACAATTTCATAAGAGGGTTTTACATTTTTTTATTTGTTGAACTTGCTAACACATGTCATTTTAACACAAGTGACTTCTGGTAACGACCATGATTAGTAAACTAGCTTATGAAAAGCAATGTCCAGCATAGAAAACATACAAAGAGGTTAAACAAACATAAAACTTCAGTCAGTGTACACTGTATACTGTATTTGCAACTGTGACTTACAAGACATAGATGAGAAACTACACAGATATTCTGACCTTGCAATGCAAGACTGTGGTGACAAAACGGATAAAAATGCAAAGAATAGCCCAAGCATGATAGCATACTCTATTTTTCATGACAGAAAAAATTGCACAGTTGCGAATCCTGAGATTGCCTTTTCTGTGTTTTTCGGAAGCAGCAAATGCTAGCAACCTCTCTTTTTCAGTACCAGCAATAGTCTGCCGCCATGTTGGTATTCCAGCGTTCCTAGTATCTTGGAATGGAAGGACTCTCCTCGATCTACTATTATGATTCTAAGTTTTTAGGAAAATAGTTTACATGACTATGAAGAAAATGAAACTTCACACTCATATTGCACCCTAATTATTCGTAAGAATTTAACAGTTGTTTTGAAAGGTCGTGGTACTTAGGTTTAAAATTTCAGAGGAAGTTTTTGGCAGCTGCTGTAAAGGACTGTCAAGCATATTTTCCAGGGTTGTCATGGTAAGTGGAAAATATTTGTCCTGTGTTAAACGTCATATCTGAGGTCCATCAAAATTCTTGCCCTCAACTTTTCAGAACCCAGTGCAGGGAATATCAAGCAAAAATGAAAGCAGCTACCTTCCTTATTTGAAGCTATTACAAACTGTTTCATCAACCCTAGCTTGATATGGAAGGAGAAAGTAACACCTTGATTGGATTAATCAAAGGAAAGTGTATATTAATACTTCTTTCACCACTCTCAAAACCTTCTCTCTATGGGTAACTTCCCCGGACCAATGCACTTGGCAAGCCCTGCTGTCCCATGGACACAAGAAACAGAGACATTTTGTGCATCCACCTTGTTGCCAATCCAATACGCACGAATTCTAATTCACCACAAATCATCCAGTCATGCTTATAAACTATGGTACCAGGTACAGATTGCTCAACATATGGTTTCATTGTAGTTATCACTTATCAATAGGCTGCTGCTAACTCACTCCCTGTGGGCCTAAGCAGTTCAACAACAGGTGATAAAGTGTTTCAGAATTTAAAAGAACCACCAGTGATTACAAAATCTGCTTGAAAGTTAAACATGGTGGGAGTTAAATGTTTTGCGAAAAACTGCAAAACGTATGCTCTGTTGTGGCTAATCCTGAGCACATGGACAAAAACAGATGCGATTTTTGGACTCAGCATCCTCCAAAACTCCCAAATCCGTTATAAACTTCAAGTCCCCCAAAATCCTGCATACCGGTATCATATAATAGCATAGCAAGATGATTTGTAAAATATCCTACTTCACTTGTCAATGGCATGCACGGGCAATCCCTGCTAACTGTGCTTTCAAGCAATGCTGGAATTTTAATGAAGCAAGAAGGGAAAGTCAGGAAAATTGAAGATTGCCAGCTAAACCCACAGCAAAAGAGTGGCTGGACATGTGGCTATGCACGACTGAACAGAATGTTGTTGACTCATTCAAAATGACACCTTCTTAACAACAGGCACAAAGACTCTCTTAGTTTCAGTGGTCAACAGTAGCATGCAGGCATGCATTTGCAAATAAAGTTGCTGTGTTCGTCCTACTATCAACAGTTGCTTAGTCTTTCAGTTTGGTTATGAAAGCGTAATCACCTTTTAGTTCAGTAATTTCAGTAAAATCTGTTTTTAATGCCTTACTGATGTGTTTGAAACAGCAGAAGTCTAAGTTTTTACTTACAATTATGGGATTGAAAATGCATGCTTGATGCAAAATCGACATCCTGTAGTAAAATGCTTTGTGAGCACATTCAACTGTTCTTGTTTTACTTCTGTGCTACTTCAGAACATATGTGCATAAAAAACTGATTTACGTTGAACAAGTTGCAACAAAACAACTTACAGGGGAAAAACATAGCACAACATGGAGGTTGTCCCTTGATCTTGAAAGAAAGAAATCATAAAGGTTCTCTTGCGTTGGTGGCCTTCTGGGAAATTCCCTTTTCATCACTGGAACCAAATTCTGCGTGATCTCATCAATCTCATCACGAGCAAACAAGCCAGAAACCTTCATGAATACAACATGTCATGAACTACAACTGAGAAGTTTGCCTGTTGTACTGTGAAGCCATTCTCAACTTTGAACTGACAGAATCGACAAAATCGGCATTAACACCTAGGGAGCATTTCAACATTAATTAAGACATAAGCAGGAGTCTCCACACTGATTTCAGCCACGAAACCTTCCAAGTAATTGACTCCAATTGTGTCACCTGAGATATAGAGACGTTTGCTAAACAACCAGCATTTGGCTTGAAAGGTGAGGAAGCTCTGACTTACAGATTGCACTGTAGATGAAAACACAAATAAAATATTGTTTTGAACCATACCACAGTGAATTATTTTCACTTGTGAGAAATTTTCAGAAAAATGCTTTTGATTTAGTCTCAACAAAGAAAATCATATAGCAGTGATTAATCTTGTCAAATGCTATCTCCTACTGTGCTGGAATAACGATGTGTGGGGGCTTTGGCATATTGACAGCTCTGGGCTAAAGTTAAAAATACACTTGCATACCTGTTAAATCATAAATTGTGGGCATCTTCGGGACAAACATTAAGCAGATTGGATTTTATATCGACAAAAAACCTGTTCCTAAATAGCAACAGATGGACAGCAGGGGCTACCTATATTTTTTGCCAAAAATATCTGAAAATATCTTTTTGACAAGAAAGAATACAGTCAGGAACACATCCAAGGGTCTGTTTCGCTGTCATGACAAGCCCCCTTGTACCATAGACATTTACATTAACGCCGATCAAATATCAAAAGTTGCCCCTGGGGTTCTCTAATGTAGATGGTTTCGAACAGTCAGACACATTTCTTTTCTGATGTTGCATAGTATTATTATGAATTGTTATAAGCATTATGACTATGTCACTTCTTTGTCTAAATACCGCTTGTGGAATGATATTAAACAAACGTTTTTGAACAATCAAAATTTATCATGTGTCAAATACATGTGTTTAAGAATCTTCCATTCTGACAGGTCCAACACAAGCAAAGCTGTCAGAAGCTTGTACAGTGCCATGTACATGCACAACCGCTTTGTAATATTTCGCCTCATGGCGAGAGGAACCAGTCTGCAATCATGATTTGGTTTTGCAGTGTTGGCCTAAAAATTTATCAGGTGTTTACACCAACAATGTTGTGCTTGGGTTAAATAAGGTTTAGGCCTACGTAAGTGTCACTCCAAGCAACACGAATGATTTCCACTGAAGCTATATTTTTACGACGAATTTGTCATATTGAAAAGTGTGACAGCTAGCCTCAGAAATTGTCGTCACAATCATCTGAACGAAATACCAGTCAAGCATTGTATTTCAAAAACAGCATTTTCAGAATGAACAATTGACAACGTTGTTTGCTGCACAAGAAACCTCATATTAATTTCACGTAATTCACTTCCATCTGCGATAAAGAAAATAAAAACCTAAGAAACCATTTCTCGGAAATCAGTGAGAAGAAATCCAAATATGAGAATGTGAACATACCTCCCCTGAGGACAAAATATTGTTGAGATACTCAAGAAAACCTTCTTCTTTGATATCATTGTCAGTAAAAATAAAAGAAACTCCTTTGCCATCACCACCAGCAATTTTATAGAGCACTTTCAAATCATCCATCAAGTTTTGAGCATTATATGTTCTAAAAAAAATTTCATGAAAATCACTACAAAGTGGTATCTACTATAAAATCATGGATTTCCACATATGTAAATAAAACTTTCTTGAAAATTCACTATACATCTGAGATTATCAAATATTTTGGAGCAGAAAATGTAAAAGCAGAAATTTTGAAACAATGAAACTTTCAAAAAATATTTTGTATCCTGTAAATTGTAATTTTGTTCATGTTGAGGAGCCTGAAAAACTTGGCCACATAAAACACACCCTGATTTAATGCACATTAAATTATCCAACTGACAAGTTTGAACCACGTTAGAGGTTTTCTAAGGTCAAGTTCATGCCACCAGCATGAACAGAGCTCTGAGAAAACAAATGAGAGAATTCCATTGAATCTTTCATAGAAGTTTACATGTTATTATCAGATAGGAAACAACTTTCTTTGAAACAAATTTGAGTGGAACAACTGAATAAGAGTTAATTTTAATTCCAAAGCAATACAAAAATTTGATAGCCATTAAAATAGGCAGTATAAAGATTCACCACCCATACAGTTTTAATGCCATCAGCATTTAAAAGTTAATGAAAACTTGCTTTGTGGCAACTACACTTTCATCAGCAATGAACCACTTTGATTAAACACACAAAATATATCCAACAAATTTCAGTATTTTTGGTTGTACAGATGACTCCAGCTAAATGCATAAATCACTTTATCGAACAGGATTGTGGAAGCCCAAGCCAAAACCACTCACATGTGAAATTTTTTGTCTAGTTAATCACATAATGTTCAATCATATAAACCAGATATGTGCACAGAAATGTTGCTTTCGTTTGTGGATGTATCAATTAATCACATACCTCAAAGAAGTGTAAAGAGCACTGCACAGACAAAAGCCATGCTGCAATTTAGTTCGATAAAGCAAATGTTCCCTTGGGGATGGCCACAAAAAGAAGTTACCACCACCTGCTGAGATGTTAAAATTAACACTGCAGGTTCAGCAGCAAGCAGTAAATTCGCAGCTTCAGCTGGTTAGATTGCAACTTCGTTAACAAATCAGCCTGATATACCAAAAAAGGAACTTCCAGTGTCAGTACATGGTAGCTTTACAACTGCATTACACAGTCCAAAACAAGCAGAAGATAATGGGCACAAGTGCGGGCCATTTTCCACAACTGATACAGACAATTGTGTCATGCACATTAAAGGTAATATCAGCGCAACAACTACTTTGAATTCACATTTCATTTTGTGATCATTGGTTTGCTAGGCACTGCAGGATTTCATAATTTCAAATGTTAGGACTAACTGACGTTTAGATTTTCCAGAAGCACTATTGTGTTAGTTCCAGAAATCTCCATGTTCAGTGTCAAGCTCAGCATTTCAAGTAGCAAACATGTGGACAAAATTAGAGTTAGGTAGTAAACTTGTGGATATTTGTCTGATGGCTATTGATATATTTCAGTTAAACAATAAAAAAGCTTAGCAAATTGGCTATATGATTAACTGGATTTATCTCTATTATTAAAGTTCAAAAAACTCACTGCAAACAAAAAAAGACAAATTGATGCAATGAAAAGGTAATGACATGAAGGAACAATTTTATGAAACAATACACCAAACTGATACAGTAGCAATCACTGTACAGAAATTTCGAAACCTGTATGAGAATTACCTTGTCAGTGTGATTTGAAATGACTTATAACCGGCTATGAAAGAAGCAAGTTTTGTAAGACTTTGTTTTCCTGAACCTCCAACTCCAACAAGTAATGCACTACCTCGTGGAGTGCGAATGATGCGTGAGATCTGCTCATTGAAAACATTGTAAAACCATACTGCAGTGTAAACATTAAAGCATATTTTTCATGAAAAACATCAGAAACTATCAACAATAAATTGTCAAAACAAGGCACATACACAGAACTGGTGAATAACATTGAAAATTTGCCTTTGTGTGACAGAACCTCTATCTTTGCTTAAGAGTTGAAATTTCTATTTTCTTCAGGTATATTTATTATTAGTAAATGCCTGAATTAACTCAAATGAACAATCAAATGCATTGTAAACCCAATTTCACATTACCAACACTCGCAAAAATTGATACAGCAGAGAGATGAAAAAACAATGAAAGGCACTGTGGACAGACACTAAAAAGCTTAAGACTTTCACACAAATTACAAAATATGAGTGTTTTTCCCATGCATTACAGCAAATGTTTGGCATGATGGTGTTAGCCCACTCCCGAAATCTTTCCAAGTGTAGCTCTAAACAAATATCAGCTGTATGAAACTGAAGATATCGCAATTAAGACATTGTCATTTTTACAAAGAGATAAGATTTCACAGAATCTAAGCATTGGAAAACAACATTAACAATATACACTGTAATTAAAAGCTTTCAACAAACAACAGGTTACAAAAATGTTAACAAATGTCTTTATTTGATGAGTTGGCAAATTTGCATTTTGATGGGGTCACAGATGACTTGCAGGACTATTGAAATAATCACAAAATTCATGGCAAATATCACTGAAAAAATCAGGATGGTAGAAAGCTTTTTATCAAGAAAATTTCATTCACATTCTCACCTAGAGCAAAATGGACACCTAGTTTTTAGAGTGTTGTTGGGAGCAATGACTGATGCGACAGTATTTAGAAAATTTAGTTTGCAGATTGGTAATTTGTGTGCCATGTGTGCCACCGTGCAATGGCTGGGGTTGAATTCCACATAATAACAGTATTTCATGATACTGTTTTTGATTAAGCACACCCACATTCACATTAGTGTTTGGGCAATGATCTAGATTAAGGTGTAGGTTTGTCCGAAATTAGTGCAGGATTGTGTTGCTGCTCGGGTAAGGGTTTAGTCTAGAATTTGGGTTAAAAAGTGGTAAGGATTTTAGCTTACTTATAGCCATAAACAAGAAACACACATTTGCTTCAACAAACAAGCAATTGTTTCCATAAATGCTTTTCAGATATCACTCCTACTGCAAATGAGTGTGTGGAATACATTTCGTTGGTGTGAAACTACTAACGAAAATATAACACTATTTAGATTAATTTACTTATCCATAGCTGACTAAATTCAAATGGCCATTTTTGAAATTGAAGATGTATTACCTTTACCAAATGAGTCATAGCATCTTTAAAAAACACAAGATCCATGCTGGCTCCACGAACAGATTCATTATAGTTTCCCATATAACTGTATAATTTATCAGAAAGTTCCTTGAGGGATGGAATCTGCAGCACAGGAATGTTGAACACCAGAGTGTCCATATTATAACAAACCTAAATAGGAACATTTTTTACAAATTTCAAGAATCAACTCTGCAATTCAACTTCAAACAAATGATCCCAAAATGCACACCACATTTCTGGCTTTGAAAAATCAGCCACAAAAGAACGTAAATTCTTTGAAATAATGTGAATTACACTGTTTTTGAGCATGATTTTCATTCAACAAGCAAGCTCAGTGAACATGTAGCTACAGTTTAAAACTTCCATTACTTCTCCACATGGAGCTATGTCCTTAGTTAAGATCACAAAAATTGCACTACACATAGGACACCATTTTGAGACAAAAAGTTTTTATCTGGGCACTTGCCATAATCTTTTTCTCTTGCAAATACGTAGATATACACGTGTCAATAATAAGTATAAAAAATTAAACCATGGGAGAACCACTGATTACCCAGCCACAGTTCACTTTTTTCTACACCAATGAACCATTAACAAGCGTTAAGATGACATTACAAAAATTGAACTACCTGCCTTTTTGTATATCTCAAAACCCAATGTGTATAACAAAGCACTAAACTGTAATTATATGCACTTGTTTTTGTGTTTATGGTCAGTGAGAAAGAAAAGAGCAACAAATTCAAACAAAAATCCCTCTTCCGCTGCTGTTTGTAACTTTTTTTGAGATTTCAGTTCAAAATTTTGCATGGCAGTACAATAAAAAAAAATCATCACGAATCGTTCTTGTAGCCAGGAATATCTCCTTCATGAGCAGGCCTCTTAACACCTTGAGAGCCAGTGTAGAATATATTTGTACCTAGAAACTGGCCTAAAACCAGCAGTTTTCAGTTGCCTCACCAACGCCTTAGCTCCTACGCTGATTGTGCTAGAGAGCTGTTCAAACCCTCAAAGGATTCGGCACGTCTTCTAGTCTGCACTCGAAAAAAACAGTTTGGTTGGGAGTTGCGGATATTTTGTGGCTGATGACATAAGTATAGTAGTTTTTAGGTCATTTTGGCTGATGTTTCTTGGCCTGGGGCCCAACCGCTAGACCAAATTATTTCACTGAAGTTTTCAACTAGGCTCGAGTCCGAGTCTTTTGAGCCTACAATCGACTTTCTTGCATTTCTGTTTCAAAAGTCATGATCTAAAATCAACAAAATAATCAAATATTTTGTTTACTTCAGATCACAATTTTTGAACTCTGTTCTGTAGAACCTTTTTCATATACTCGTATATTATGTCGGTGCCGAAAATGTATATGCTATACAAGGTATCAGAACAATTGCCAACTAGTCAACTGCCAACTGAACATTTGCCAATGGACAACTGTTAATTCAATAATTGCCTACAAACACAGGTGTCAACTAAGAAAACTGCCAACAAGAAAACAGCCTCAGTGATGCCTAGATGTAGATGTGAGTAATTTCACTAATCAGAACACCCTTCCTTTCAGCACGTATTTGCTAGATAACAAACTTATCAGTGGATTTATATTTAGGAATTTTTATCTGATTTTTATCATTTTTGGTGGATCAGTATACGCAGTCAGTGATGAATCCTAAAATCATGAGAAGATGCCCACTTGAAGCATGCATTGCTAGTAGTACTGTCAGTGAGGTCTTGATATATTAAAGATTGTTTATGTTAACAAAAGCACCCACAGTGTTTGGAGTAACTTTGTTGTAGAGTGTTTTTTGCTTTAAACCTTGCTTCTTAACACATCTGGTGCTATAAGTTAAACGTCACTGCAGGTCAGCGCATGGTTTGGATCTTTATCCTATGTTATAAAATACACTTTAAAAATGTAGCCAGAAGCGTTTTTCTACTATTCAAATTGATCACATAGACCAGTGGTATTTAACATTTTTTTTACAATCGCAACTCTACAGGAACTTTGCTTGAAAATAACCTCCTGCTCATGATTTTTGCATTGTCTAAAATATTTGTTTATTTTGAAAATAATTCAGTGCCAATGAAACATAAACAGGAATCTAGTGTGTATTTAACCCTGTCAAGTCCTGAATCTCTCAGACTACTGATGGTGTTCAAAATGAAGAAACAAAATCACCACTTCAAATTTCAAGTATGAAATAGAATAATCGCAACAGTAAGCCAGAACTACAAGAAAATCAACATCTCAGCACTAATATATCAAGACAACTCCAAACATCAGGCTCAGTAGACCTAATCCAGTTGTAGAAAACAAAGTCATGGTTGATTACATAAGAAGCATGACATAAAATTATTAACACTTTGAGAGCTGGTATACGATATATATACTTCGATTTCAGTCGAAAAACAGCAGTTTTTGGTTGCCTTACCAACGCCCTAGCTCCTCTGCCGATCGCACTAGAGAGCTGTTCAAGGGCTCAAACGGATCGGCCAGTCTAG
>JGI24021J15306_10005163_pt1 | contig 15431 bp, 11 predicted proteins | sample Ectturendosymbi1_FD_15306 | JGI IMG/M metagenome (IMG submission 15306)
AGTCACCACAAACGAATTATCGTAGTTCTCTTATCCCTATATAATGATAGTGCAACCTAGTAGTAGTAGAGTGAGCATGGCATGTGAGCTCTATTGCTGCTCGTTGCTTTCCCGTTAGTTAAATGCCCCGAATTACCATAATTCGCTTGTGCTTGCCTCAGTAGTTCAAGGCGATGCAGACGACTGCAACAGTAAGAATGATGTGAAATCCATTGCTGAACTCCACAGGAAAACGTCCTAATAAAGCCGTATGCGAAACAATGGAAATGCCAGTCAACCTCGGCTTGAATAGAGAGATCATTTTCTCAACTGAGAATAACCTTCAGCTTAAACTGGAATTTCAAAAACTCTAAAAGAGCTCATATAAAATTCTACTTCAACAAAGCTATGCACTCTCATAAAATATTTGCATTGGCTTGAATAGCGCTGGTTATGCACCATTGTTTCAGCAATTTAGACCATACGAATGAGCCTGCAGTTATTACGAGTGATGTGCAGTGACTACTCAAAACCTTTTTCCACAAACGTTTATTTATTTAAAAACCTAGTGTTCTCTGCAGGTAAACGAATTGGTCACATTTCATTATGTACACTGTATTGTATTCCGTCTCGTCCAGTGGTTCTCAAAGTGGTCGATATCGATCCCCAGGGGTCAATGAATAACTGCTGGGGTCTACTGGAGCAATGAAGCTTCCAATTCAAAATTATTGTTAATCGGGCAAGGAATGCAAACGGCGGTTTTCAACAAATCAAACAAATTAAGACGGCTTATCAAATCTCAGCTACAGTAATTTAAAAGTACATTCCATTCGAATAATTTTTTATTAAATCATCCATTGTGATGACATTATGAAAACTGTTCGGCTTGTTACGACACAAACAATATTGTAGTGCATGTGTCGCAGTTGTTTTGTTAGATTGGTAGTACAGCAGTAGGCTACGCAGAAGGACGTAGAACAATTGTTGTAAACTCGAGTGATAGCCACAGTAAATTCTTTTGCAAAGCTAGCGACAGTGAATCAATATGCCTCGTAAGGAAAGAGATTAGCATGTGCATTTTCCTAACATATTAGTAACTGTTGGGCTAGGCCACGGGGTCTACAGAAAATTGTATACTTTAATCGGAGGTCAACGTGCAGAAAAGTTTGAGAACCACTGGTCTAGTCATTCAAACATTAACTCTGGCTATTCACTACATTCAATGAAAAAAATTCACGAATTGCTTATGACTAAGAGACTCCCTTAAGTGAAAATTTTGACTTCATTTGCCACTTCATCCCAAATTGCAACCAGTAACGACATATGAACAGTTTGTTGTCAATTGCAACTGATTCTCCGAAATATAAAGCAGCTGTAGTACAATGGTTAAGTTGCCAACCTCATTTAAATGTTGATGGTCTAACCCCGTGATCTTTCGACCAGTGCTCCGTTGCACTGGTTGAAAGATCGTCAACAGTTCTGCAAGAACGTCATTATGGAAGCAGTTAACCACTATCACCATCACCAGTTTGAATCTTCATATATCACGAGTGTAATAACCACGGGCGTAACGAGGGGTGCAAGGGTGGCGCAATTCCCCGGAAGCCGAGTCACTATGGGGGCATCAAATCACTGTGGGGGGCGCCGAAAAGTCCCAACAATGTCATAAGTATTTTCTTCAATACAGTACATTTGCTTCCAAAAGACCTCAGTTTCGAACGTGGGGGCGCCAAACTTGCATCTTGACCCTGGCGCCATCCAACCTCATTACGTCCCTGCTAATAATTGATGAAAGTGTTCCGCGGATCAAAAAAGGTTGAAAAAACGTTTTAACCCATGCATCTCTTTTTTACGGAACTTCGTTTTCTTCGGAGCAAATAAAATATATTTTCGTTTTTTTTCCTTGATAATAAAAAATATTTTATGATGTTTTGAAGTACAGTAATGGCAAAGCTACTCACCCCCCAAAACTCCATAAAAAAGGAAAATGTATTCCAGAGATGAAGCAAATGACGACAAAAACACTCCCGTCGTCACCATGAGACCTCCAGCGAAGTGGCAAGTTCTACAGTCCCATCTGTTCAGTATGTAGCTTGCCAGAGGCGCTGCGTATCAAATCGNAACGCCTATGAGTACTTCAGCAACTAAGCAAGTGATATTGACTTAGAACAGACAGNGATAGAATCCTTGATACCTATCCAACAGGCGCCTTTCAAGCAATCGCCTCACACNGGTTTGGAATAAAAAAGCTATGTTGCGAACACTCGACAAACCACTTCTAAGTCCCACTGGTGAGAAGTCACGTACGGTTTCTGGGACACGCGCGAACGTTTCGATAGAACAGGGGTCCGCAAACAGTGAGTCGCGACCCAAAAGACCTTCCGCTCTGGGTCACAAAATAATTTAAATTTGCATTTAAAAATTTTCATTCTCATTAGAAAGAATAAATACAATTATTGACTGTTTTATGGGTAGTTTCATACAATTTTGTGCAAAAAATGCTACTGCCCAGTGTCCATATTAGTCCTGAAATTGATATTCAGTTATAAAGTACCTTTCACAAAATTACATGTTCACGAAATGTTTAGGTCGCGACAATTTAGAACTATTTATTAGGGTCGCGCCAAAAAGTATTTGCGGACCCCTGTTCTTGAAGACGGTAAATGAGAATTTGTGGTTGTTTACAATATGACATTGAAAATGTTTTTTCATATTACTTAAGTTTTTCATAATTGTCCACAATAAGAGTAAAACAGAAACTTTAACTACAAAACTTCAAACACAACATATACAGAATGCACAGTTGCTTATGTCTCCAAACAGTGTTTTTTTACGGCGTTTTGAGAGACCGAAACGGTCTCACTTTATTACCAACATCAAAATACACTAAAGCCTTGTTTTATGACCATCTCGCTATTCCAATAAAATGGTTGCGATCTCTGAAAATATCTTTGCGGTCAGCAAGGTCAAACATTAAAGCTCTTTCTCCAAACGTGTTTACAGCGCTTTGTCGAAAGAGTGAGGGTTTCGCAGCAGCAAAACATTGGTTATACAAAATTGTGGGGAATTTGCTGCAGATATGTCGTTCATCACATGATCAAAATATTTGATAAGTGATTCATGGACAAACGTGATGCAAGAATATTATGTGCGGCTGTTTAAACAAGCAAATTACGTAACATAGTTGCTTCTTTTACGTTTCTGCTTTATTAGTGCTAGACACACGAGTGCACAAACTTCCATCAACTGAATCGAATGCTTTTGCTTATCAAAAACATGGAGTAAAATAATCTATGTTGACATATTGATTTGAGCAGAGATTATATAAAAAGCAGAGTTGGCCGGATTACAAATATTGAGATGCCATATTCCTCGATTTTGTTTCAAATTTTTAACTAGCTATTGCTTTGAAATTATGCCATACAAAAAGTGGCACCGGCATATTGATTGAACTAAATCAGACAAAACGCTAGCGCTCAAAGATTTTGAAGAAAAACGGATTAAAATGTGGCAACTTAATTTAATTTAGCCCAGCGCCGGATTTAGGGGGGACCCAAGGGGCCTGGGCCCAGGGCCCCCCACCATGTTCATGTGTTTAGCCACATCTACGACATGTGCGTGCCACTTAGTCATTTTTATTAGCGAGAAAAATTTGCATAAGCTATTAAGTATTATTGGCCGTCCAGACATCAGTATTCCACTTGTATATTATTTGATATTGTGACGAAACAACTATTGCACTTATTGTTTTCCTGAAAGTCGGCCGGGTATCTGAATCTAGTGAATGCAAGGCCAAGCCACATAGAACGCATTAGCTTAAGCCTCTACACTCGTTACTGGTGGATCTTGCGTTTGCCTTATTCAGATTTTCACAGGTTACATATGAGTAGCATTGTGTAGGGCTACCATACGTCCTCATTTTGGAGTGCATGTCCACTTTCTTCATGAGAAATGAAATAATTTCCGAGGACATTCAAAAATGTCAAAATATCCTCCTTTTTACATTTCTTAATTTACATAGCTTTAATCAGTGACGTAACTAAAGGTTTGAGCCAGAGTGGTAAACTTAGATAAATGGGATCCACTGGCAACTGTACGGGGTCCACCAGCCAACACTCAGAAAAAAACTTGAGAAATGATGGTGAATCCGGATGTGGATGGCTAAACTAAAACCCTAAATCACCGGAAAATAATCCAAAAAACACACAAAAAGAACAACCTACTGAAAACCAAAAGAATGCTAAAACCGAAATATAAGTTGAGTGGGAGACCGGTTTTTACATTTAGCTTGCCAGAGAGGAAATTCGCCCCTCTGCCCCCTGTCAGTTACGCCACTGGCTATGATATATTGTATTTACATAAGTTAAGCTGTCCCTACCCAACTGCAACAAGATAAGAGCTGGTGGCGTAGCTTAGTTTATGGGATGGCCTGTCTAATTAATCTATGTTTTGGTTGAGTTAATTCTCGGCTGGAAAGGCGGAAATGCTTTCACATTAATCGTTACATAACAGTGGTAAATCTTCTTTTAATATCTCAATGACTTTAGCATTAGAGCGCGGACTTCTGACTCCATTATAGTTACTGTGCTAGCTTTGCTGATGAACCGTGATGCGATGATCACTGTATTGTACATAGCTTAGTGTAGTACTTTCTAGTAATTATAGGTAATCAGTAATGCTAAAAAAATGTAGAAATTCGTCAGAAGTATCCCTTTTTTCAGAAAACGACTAAATGATTTTGAAACTGAGTGAATTGCCTGTGATTGCATTTACAAAATTCGCAAAAGAGAGTGAAAAGACTATTGTGACTTTGTGGATATTGAGTAGGCCTACCAAAAACTTATTTCTCACAGCGTAACCAGGTGATTATCACTTTATCCCAGCTTGCCAAGGATGCTTCAAATGTACCCGCAGCTTCACATTCATACTTCATTTCCATTAACAAGCCAACTGTTGTTCTGAAACGTTTTTTTGGAAATTCCCTAAGCGACCTCTGTTTAAGACATTTGCAATCATTTCCGGTCGCTTTTAATGAGCAAGTTCAGAACATTAAGAAGTCCAAAGCCTCAGTTGTTGAGCTTGTATTGTGTTTCGCCACTGTGAAGGCAAGGATTCAACAGAGACAATCAGATGTACATTCCAAGCCAAGTTAAATCAGCACTAAGAAAACTCAAAGACTGAAATAAGGCAAGGATCGTGACTGTGTATTATTCATGTCAGATGTATCTCTTTTGATTGAAACATCGTCCACACTGGACGTCTTACTTCAATGCTTAAAACTTAATTATCAATAGGCCTAATTGTTATTTGACTTGTTAAGTGCAGTTAGTACACTCAAGTAAGTGACAGTCATAAGTTGTCCTCTCTTTTTGCGAAGAAAATGTGGCAGCCTTATTGAGCTTATAAATAAACATGGACAGAAGGGGGGATCGTCATCTTGACAAGTGCAGAGCCTATCCAAGTGGTTCTAAAAGACGTAAAAAAGCAAAAGAGGCAAAAATGAGAGAGGAAGAAGTTGCAGCCAACTCAAGAAACATTCAAGTGACTATTTTACAGTGCCAATGAAGTCCAGCGGATACATTTCTGCGGAGCCTGCAAGAGGACAGAAAATCGAAGAACATGTTGTGACAGACTTTGATCTACGTAACGTTGTAAATGACCTAGTTTAACCAGCAGTGCAGTAGCACAAGAACGTCAAGATGTACCATCGAAAAACACGATAGATGAGATGGCTGACGCTATCACTGGAGGCAACAATATTGGTCTCTGAGCACTCTGGCCAGCCAATATACCGGAAAAAATGCGGGAATACTGGTTGAAATATGAAACAGGTTCTTTCTGACATTGTGATGAATAGTCATTTTTGAAACATGATGCTCCACAACACAGAAAAGACAGAAACTTGTCACGGAAATGTATCACAAGTCTTATTCGTAGCCAGAACCACAATGGCGAAGTAGTTGACAGAAGCTGGTTTTGTTTTTCTCCTTCACAAACTTGTGTTAAATGTTTCACTTGTAGACTGATGTGTGGGGATACGACTACAATGTGCGCATTTCCTTATTAGAAAAGGAATCTTCGACTGGAAGCCCGCTCTTGAACGCCTGAGGAGCTACGAGCATTCAATGGAACGTATAGATGGTGCGATTACGTTTAGTCGCAGATGTAATTATCCCCATAAAGAACTGATGCAGAACTAGCCAGTCAGGTCAATCAATGCGAAAAATATTGGAAATCGCCTCTGCTTGCAACGTTTGGTTTCTGTCGTAAAATTTATTGCTGAGCGAGGACAGGCGTTTGAAGATGATGAAAACTTTGGATCGCCCAGAAAGTTTTTCCAAAAAATTTTCATAACCTTTTTTCAAGCAAATATTAAAAAAAGAAGATGCGATGCTACCAGCGACTGGTTTTGCAACAGTTTCGCAAATATCTGATCATTGTCAAATACCATGTTGCATCATAAAGTTTGTTACAATTGAGTTCCCAAATGTGACGTCACAAGATTACGTCATAAATATTAATCATAAGTGGAAATACTAGTGACTTCATCGATCATCCCCTACCTAAACATTTTGTATCCGCACATGGGGCCTCCCACCACGCCTGGGCCCAGGTCCCCCACCATCTAAATCCGGTGCTGATTTAGCCATTGCCAATCTTTGTGTACATTATGGATATTTGAAATCAAGCTAACTTTATCAAGTAAGTGTAAAAGTTTGGCTTTTATACAAAGCGAGAAAGTGCACCTCATACAAATTGCTTGATTTGCAAGTACAACACATCAACTGCGGCTGCATCGATTTTGTGTATGACTGGTTGATCACACCACGCGTTTTTACTCATGTTTAACGTTTATATTTTTCTGTGAAAAGATATGGTGCACGATATGGTATTCTTGGTGGAAAACCCAACACGTCCTCAGGACTACATTACTGATGTAAAGAAGCGATAAACTGCTTGATAACTATCAGTAGTTTATTAATATTGGTCTGAACAGTAAACAGTCTATAGAATTATACCAGAATTGCTTTTGTTTGGGTATTAAACGTAATTACAAAATTTTCCAGCAAAATTCACATTTTTCCTCCGTAAACTTAAGACTTAACTGGAGTTTAACTGCCAGCTGATGACAGTTATTCTTTGGAAAATGCTAGCCGACAACGGAAGTCTTAATGAACCAGTTGTTAAAGTTATACAGTAAAAGTTAATTTTTGTTTCACGCAATCTTCACCTCCCATGGATGTGAAAGCAGATGCAGTGCTTCCCACCATGGATGTTATTGCTGCTGACGAGTCGTATTCGTTTATCCAAGCTTGTGTGAAGACTCCATATGCAAAATAGATACCACCTACCAGTGCGCTACTAACAAAAGATCCCACAAGAACTATCCAGCTCCAGCCTTCGTCCAGAGATCGACGGTTAATGACAGTTTCTTGACGACCAACCATTATCATTCACGAGTAGTAAAAGACTGTAAATCAATACCAGTCGGTTATTATTTGAAAGTGCATATATGTACTTCGACTGGTAATATTGGTGCAGTACTTTCGATGAAAAACGAGACAAAACAATTAACGATTTTTTTCACCTTCTATTACTAAACTGAAGTAGTCGATGTTTGAAGTTTAGTTTTTCTGACGTTACATCTATTTTCTTTACATAAGTCTGCTAAAAGATCTTATTTTTTGGCGAGCTTGAAATTCACTGATAAAAATTGAGGTTTTTGATATAAATCAACGTCAAAAAATATTGAAACCACATTGGTATCACAAAAAACAAAGTTGGATTCCGTCCATTGTGCAATTTTTCTTGATCATCAAAAATTACTTTGACGAACAATATCAACTTATTTCAATTGCTTCAAGAACCTATTATGTTTCCACCTCAAATATGATCATAAAGAAATATTCTCAATAGAGCAAAGACACACATACATTATACAATGAATGCAAAAAATGATCAAAACCTTACTTTACGAACTGCACAGCAGAGTTTTTCAAGATAACAATAATAATAGAACTTATAGAAGAGCTCTTCCCAGAGCAACGGCAATGTCTACCTAAAATTTGTTACAAAAATAAGTTGAATTGAAGCTCATGAGAAAATTTTGAATTTTCATCAGTCTTGTGGCAAGTCCTTCTCATATACAAAAAATCTTCAGTTCTATTCTCACTTAAAGTTACACAATAATTCTTTGAGTCAATTTACTTATTCACTGGAGAAGGGTTTTGTCAACAATCTCAACGCTTTTAATTTATTCTCAGCGCAAAGTTTTTATGTTTAGGTAAAGCGCTTCCATTTGTTTTGCGGAGCAAATATTAAAATTCTGTAGGCCAGTGCTTCGCAACCGGAGGTTCCTGGACTCCTAGAGCTCCGAAACAAGATTTTCAGGGGTCCGAAATACGATTTTTGAGGATGAGAGTTTGCATGTTCTTGTATGTACTTTTTTTCAAAAGAACCGAGGTATTCGAAAGGTTGCATGTGCCATTACTCAAAAGAACATTATCCAGCCTAATTATTCCAGCTAACGTTACTGATTCAACAACTTAAATTGTTATTTCTGCTTCATGTTGCCATTACCACGCTACAGATGGCCGGTGATGCGATTATAATTGCATTGTGACGTTTGAATCTTGATGGCGCAATTATGGCGAGATTGTTTTTTGATGCTACAGAACACGAATTTTCTGGTGTTCAACCACGCAAAGTTTCCACTAATTGAGTACAAAAGCCCCGTCTGTTCTGGTGCCCTTTGCGTTAACATATTTGTGGGGATCTGGCTTATCTTCTCTACTTCGTTTGAAAAATAAGTATCGGAAATGTTTGAACCTATCGAACGATTTGTGTGCGTTTCTGAATAATTGCGTGACAAGGTATAAGCGGATAATAATTTCAGAGAAGCAGCAACAAAAGAGTTACCAGCTTTGTTTCTAATGACCTGGTCCTTCGCAACCTCCCACACCCCCGTGCATTTTATAAATCGGCCTACTTGGAAGTCATCGTAGGGTTGCCAGATTGGCTTTTCTGGCACCAAATTTCACAAATTTGGCTTTTTTAGAGGCAGTTGGCGTCAAAAAATTGTTTGGCTTTTTCTCTTCAATATTCGTCTTTTGAGGGGGACAGTTGGCGCATCACACTATCCGACTGGTGTCTTTGTCTTGGTTTTTTAAATATCTTGCTGATAAGTGTTATTAGACGTTTTTAGACAATGCTTGGCTTGATGCGTTTTTTCAAAAGTTATCTGGCAACCCATGCCTCCCGCACTGAACACAGGATTCGTTCAATTCAGTTGTTGTCATTGTCGTTCATGTTCAAACATGTTGCCTCGCCCTTATACATCACAAACTAATTGAATTCATGGTTATGGCATCCACAAAGTGGAAGAGCAGTTATGATGAAGGGCAGAAATACAATAGTAACTGGGAAAAGACATTTCTTTGGTTAAAGAAGGCCAGTGATGGTTCAGAAGATGCATATTGCAAGTTATGCCACACCACAATTATTACAAGGTACAGTAACTTTTAGGGACCGATTAAAATTTTTATTGAATCATGAAAAAAAACGAAAAACTTAAGAATAGAGTTCCACCAACAGGACAAACTGCCCTCACAGTTGTTAAGACTTCAAGCAGCAAAAGTGATGCACTGAAAGTGGCTGAACTTCAGATTGGCATGAACATAACCTGTCACGATGCTGTCCGCTCTATTGACCACCCTGCAACTAATGAAGAATTTTAAATTTCATTTTATTTAACAATTTGGCATTTTTTACACAGATTGGATTTTTTAGACGTGGTTTGGCTTTTTTTCTCAAAAGGTGTCTGGCAACCCTGCGTCATCGTAGCACTGTATTACAATAACCGTGGTGGCGCCATTCATGCGTGTGTCAGAGATGAGCAGAGTTACATTTTTCGGACTCAGACTCCGCTCCTGCTTCTGGCTTTAAGACTACTGCTCCGACTCCGAAAAATTTTGAAACATCAACTCCGACTCTTGTCAACACTCCGAAAACATCCAAGTAAGTCATATCCAGAAGATAGTGTCTATTTTGTCTCATGAGGCAAAATATATGCCGTCGCTATTTTGCCTTTGACTGAACACAAATGGTTGAAGTGGTCGCGTGACAAACACAATAAAGAGAGACACAACATGTTGAGGTTTAGAGATATGGGTTAGCCTATACTTTACGGAACGTAGACAAACAGCCACTAAAAGCTTGCCTGCGATTAAATTAGACGTTACGGTCAGTTATGTAGGCTAGGTCATGCATTCCAAACTTGTCATGTGTTTTGAACTTGTCGTGTCATCACTTCAAACAATTGTGCACAGCTACTGACAAAATAACTTCAGAACAGTTTTTGCCACATGAGGCAAAATAGACAATGCTCATCAAATACACATCTTTAAAACTACAGGTTCTACTGTAATTTAAGTTGTAAAGTGTTAACCGCTTAAACACTAGTTAAGTATTTCAAGCTTCAATAAATGAACCAGATATCTGACAATTATTTGAATTGAGCGTTAACTTTCAATTTTTACAAAAGACTCATTTTAAATCTCCAAGGTCAGGAGTTGTTTACAAACATTGCATCGTACTTTAACCATGTGCTCAGACAAAACTTTGAACCATGACTGTGCCAAACTAAGCCATTAACATGAATGTGCAAGCAAATCCTACAAAAAAATTAATCAGGATGGCTCCAAAATNTAAGCAGAGGTTGGCCTATGCAAGTGGTGGCTAGAGTAGAAATCAGCACAATGCAAATATATATTCTACNGTACAGTACATTACTTCCAACATGTCACATCCTATCACTATAGGTCATTTCGGCACACCGTTATATCTTTATAGTCTGCTTTGCTGAGCATTGTTTTTTGTCATGTGTCTTGTGCTTTTTCCCACATCACTAGCCCAACATTCTCATGGTTACGGCATGGGTTCCTAAATTCCCGAACTGCATTGTCACTTACACACTGTATTTTGCATAGGCACCAACTTCTGAAACCATCATCAGTGGTGAAATGCTCGGTATCCCACCCAGTGTCACACTTTTGTGATATATGACGACGCTGGTCACAAAACGCGTCTCAAGTAATTCCATTCTGTTTGACAACAAGCATACTTATAGAAATTTTAATAGGTCCCTTCAAAATTTTGATTGGCTCCTGCACAGACTAACGTTGACTCCGGCTCCTGCTCCGGCCTAAAATCCAAACTCCGGCTCCGTGATCATCTCTGGCGTGTGCGCTTTATGCTTGCTTCATCAAATAAATGTTTTAGCGCCATCAAGCGTATGCCTTTATACTATCGTCACGTATCTATCGTCGTGTTCTTTCATGTACTTGTGTGTTCCCTGTTACTGCGATGCATGCTTGAGTCTAGTGCAGGGATTCTCAACCGGGTGGGAATTCCCCACCAGGGGGGAATTTTGTATTTGCAAGGGGTGAAATTTGTATGTAGCATTTTGTTTAAAATGTAATTAAATTAGAGGCCAAAGAGCTTACCAATTGTGAAGAGTTTATTTTCTCTTCTTAGTGTACTGATGTAAAAGTGTTCTTTACAAACTAAATTTCTAAGGGGGGCATTTTATCTGTGAATAACGGTTAAAGGGGTGCGTGGGATAAAAAAGGTTGAGAACCGCTGGTCTAGTGCATTGCGTGCGGGAGTGAATACGTTATACAATACAATTTGAAGACCAGTAAGGTACAAAAGTAAGCAGTACGACTCAGTGCTTTCTTTTATGCTGTCAGTATGTATTACGAGTACGGTAGTAATTTTAAAAATGAAGGTGCTGCAAAATCGGACTGTTTTTGTTATTTCTACGCTTTTTTAAATAAGGGGGTGCGAACGTGACGTTATTTTTATTAAAGGGGTACCACTACAAGTAGGGTGCATCAGGAGCCCTCGACTTTTTTCAAACAACTTCTACCTAGTGTTAAAGTGTTGCATTTTGGTAAAAAATGAGACCTCTAAAATTTTTTCGCAATTGGTTGATGTTTAGAGGCGCATCGGGACTCCCAAAGGTTGACCCGGGGGACAAAATTTGCAAATAACGAAATCTGGCTATAACTTAGTAACTGCTTGGAGTAGGAGCATGATTTTGGTGTCTAACCCTACTAAAATACATACGAGCTATTCATTAAAGCTATCAGAAAGACCTAAAAGGTTAAGAAATTTCCATTTGCACTGATGTCTGCTAAAGTAAATCAAAATTTTGTGCTTTTTACGAAAATCTTTAAACTTCTATTCTGTACTCTTCTTCTCGGTTAAGTTTTAAGCCCTGGTGGTATTGCTAATACTACTTTTGGTGAAATAAACATGTTTTCGTGAAATTACGTAAAAAATAGCTGGGTGTGCAAACTTCTCATGAAAAACAAGCAGTGCAGAACACACAGGCGTAGCCAGAGGGAGCCCAGGGGGCCATGCGCTCCAAATTTTAGCATATCTAGTCATTTTGTGCCTTGCGAAGCGATGTCCCAAACAAAAGTGCTGTTGTTTGCCTGAAGTCAAACATTTCCCCCTCCAAAGTTTTGGGTTGGCTACACCACTGGCTGGACCTCAAATGACCGTGATGACAAAAAGTTAAATCGTAAAAACTCCATATCTTCAGAATCAAAACCCAGAAAAGCATTGAAAACCCAGATCTGGGGCAAAACCACAGGTTTGGCGTTACTGGCCAAATCATTTTGAAAGTGCCAAAAAAGCCATGCAACTTATAGAACAGGTCAATGTGATGTAATATTATTGTTTAAAATACCTGTCACAACAATACAAGCAAGCAATATCAGGAAATTGCTGCAGTTTCGCCTCATTGTTTGAGTGGTCCCACAATGTTGCAAATAACTGTAAACAACGTTAATTTTGAAATCACAGCATTGTAATGAAGCATTCACATGAAAACTTTCGCTGAATTACTTATGGCAAATTTAGGAAAAAGTGATTTCTTGGACTGAAAAAATTCTATACATACAATGAGGGGTGGATATTAGAGAAGGTGATCAAGGCAGTCGTCTCGGGCCCCCCTTTTGAGAGTTTCTCACTTTTGCATTGTTTTGTTAAACAGTTTACTCTAGAGCCACATTTAATGAATTTTTAAGTGATAAATTCCCACTCTGAAGCCACATTTAATAAATTCTGAAGCAAGTCATTCGTTTGTCAAAATAAACTATAAAGCAAAAATTCTGTTCAAATGTGCCAAAAGCGGCCTCTCAACAAATTTACTGTGTAGACAAACAACAAGTTAAAATCAAAATACTTCAAACAGGTTTTTTTTAAGGAAACTGTTAGGTCCCTGATATGGGTCTTTAGGGACCCGATTTCTCTGATTCTAGGGACCCGATTTTCAATTTTAGGACCTGAATCGGGTCCCTAAAACACCTTAAAAAACCCTGCTTCAAACAATGTGCAGGGCGAAATGGAATTTCACGCAGATCTTATCATAAGATCCTCTGAAAATTGCAGTATACATAATCAGGATCGGGTGAGAAAAACGTCTTTTTGTGTTGTTTCGCATTTAGCCTATTGTGTAACAATTCTGCGATATTTTTCTTCTGCGATAATGCTGCTGTTGGAGGATCGGTAGTGGTATAAGAACGTGCGGAAACATGCCGTATAGCGCTTGTTTGTTGTCGCGAAAAGTAGCCATTGAGACTGCCAGGAATTTTGCTTTTGCAGATATGGTAAACTTACAACAGAATATCTGCAGATTTTCCAAGCAGGATGCATTCTTTTCAAACAAGCATTGTCATGCTTTTTAACTAAATCACAAATTTATGATTTTATTTGACCTACCAAGACTTGCCAGCCTCACTTAGAAACAAGAGCTGCAAATGTCTGGGATTTCGTCCAAACCAATCAATCAGGGATGGTTACCACGTAAGGGTAAGCGAAGGAGGCTGTCGCCTCAGGCCCTCTTTTTTCAGAGATATCGCGGGGTCCCCTTCAGGAGCTTCGCATTTAGGTTTTGCATTGTTTTGTTACCAAGCTCATGAAACACTCTAGAGCCACATTTAATAAGCTCTGAAGTAAGTCATACTTTTTTCAAGATAAAGAAACATTGTGTGTAAATGTACCAAAGACCCCATTGAAAATTTTAATTGACAGACAAAGAACAATTCAAAATTAAATGACTTCAAACAATTTGCAATGTGATATGAATTTTCACGCAGAAGCAAATTCCCAGACAAAATTAACTGATTTCCGTGAATAAAGTTTCTGTAGAGCAAGCGCAAAATATAGGGGCTCTTTTTTTGATATAACTTGAACAAATACAAGCGCCATGGGCCCCTTTTTAAAACCACAACCATACGATGTACACATGAAATGACACACATTTTGCGATGTTTTGGGGTCCCTTTCTGAGAGTTATTCTTCGGACCTCAAAATTCTAATTATCCACCCCTGCGACCAATCATATCCTTTCATTAAAACCTTGCCTGTCTTTGCTGGTTTCTTCACGGTGAATGCTTGTCATACGTAAACCGGACAAGGGTTCAATCTCACACTAATAATGCTTTTTTTGAACTTGTGGAAGCCTTGCTACAGATCCACTCATGCTTGTTTTCACACAGCATAAAAGCTACGTGGCTTACAGCTGTCAGCAGTCACTTTCTCGCTGCATTACCTGCCAAGATGTCTGCGTTCAACAGTCACATGCAGCAAAACGCCTGCAGCCGTAACCTGCTGAAGTGAACCTTTGAAGATTTTTGCAGTGTTTTATTACGCAGTAAAGACCAACAGTAGAACAATCCGCTCGCAAGTTTCGCAAATCGCAACCTGCTTCTGCAGGCAAACGATCGGACATGGGTTGACTACAAGCTCATGACTACACGCAGAGGTGGATTTAAGGTTGGGGGGGCTCGAGGCAAGACTAAAAAGGGGAGCCCCTCTGATGTTGTCATCACACTCAGCCAATCGTGATAAGCACTTTTGATCAAGCCTAAGGTACAGCCACCGAAGGATACGTTCCTGAGACTACGGTATGACTGACATCGCAGAAGGAGAAAATGCAAAAGGGTGTTCATCATACAACACTTTGAAAACACTGAAAGGTGAGAAGACAGGACTGGCGAAAGTTAGGAAATAGCAAGTTGGCATCGCCTCCACTTCTTTATTTTCACGCCCCATTTCCCTGCATTCACCATCAATAAACTACAACTTTTTCCCATTTGAAAGTTCACACTTTCCCCCTTTGATAAAATGCTTGGTAGCTGATATCCCGAATTTGTTCACATTCATGTCTTCATGGGAATACATGGAACCATAAACAACAACCAAGAAGGATCAAAACACTAAATTCTTTTTTAATTTCATCCTTTTCATTACAAGAACATAGCATACAAAAGCATTTAACCTGAGATTTGTTTTGGAAAGCTTTTGAGGCTGGATGAGTCAAGGCTGCCCTCATCTTGCATTGACACTAGTTGTTTGAAAAATGTGCAAAAGTAGGAAAT
>JGI24021J15306_10005164_pt1 | contig 15430 bp, 6 predicted proteins | sample Ectturendosymbi1_FD_15306 | JGI IMG/M metagenome (IMG submission 15306)
TGTTAACTTTGATGTATAATTGTGAAATTCGCAAAGCAACTGTGTGTTATGTGCATTATTTGAGATCAGCCTGAGACCTTTTGAAATTTAGTTATAACATTGGTAAATGTTTATGATGTGAAATACCAAATAAAGTATATCATTTTTTAGTCATTGTATTGCAAAGCTAGTGAAGTTCTTAATTGTTATAATTTATAATGGGACCCAAAACAGCTTTCGCATCAGCACATTTAATTCCTCAGTTGGCGGACGAAGTCTCGTATCTACAATTAAAACAATAGCATCATTGATTAAATATATCCTGACAATAGCCTCTTGTATCTGACAGATTCACCACTCGCAATATCGTCTGCAGAAATTATCTCACAGCAAATATCTTCAACTAATGTTTCAAAAATCTTGATAAACGATTTGACCAAATTTCTAAAACAAGACGAAAAGTTAGGCAGGTTTACTAGTAGCCTATACACCTGACAGAATAAAGCCATGACTGCACTAGTTGAATGTGGAACCAGGCGTTGGTATTAGGCTATTAATTTTTACTCTGTCCTGATCGTTCGGTCTACATCTTGATTAAAAGCAGGCCCGTAACCAGCTTGGGACACTAGAGGGGGCGAAGAGTTTTCTGGGAGGGGCCCAGATTTTTTAAACATGTCCAACACATTTTTCCATGGGGGCGAAAACATTTTAAGTGTTGGCTTCGCTTCACCCCCCTAGTTACGGCCTGATTAAGTCTAATTAGTTCTCATTTTCGGAAATGTTGTGAAAAGAACATATCTGTGACCGTTTGCGAAAAGGTTGTACCACGCTTGAATAAGCACGATGACGTCATCGAATGAAAGTTCATGAAAATTGTCCCCTGGTTGCACCCCTGGTTGAATGTATCAGCTTCAAACGTGCGCAATCCCGCAACATCCGTAAAAATAGCCGTCCTATCATCAACAATTGGTTCTAGATTTGCGGCAAAAGTTTTCGAGGAATCAGTCGAAAGGATAGTTTCATCTTTTTGCAATCATTCAAACTAGCACATATATGTATTCAAGCAACTTTGCCTCAACAATGTGGAAAAACAAGCGAATCAATCGAGCAGATTATTTTATGGGGAATCGATTTCACGCGACACTACATATCATCAGTCCAAAAAATCTTATTTAGATCAAATCTTTTATCATAAGTCTTCTTTGATTCCTTTATGATAGCTATGTTCCCTATTAGTGCATTCAATCCTTATTCGCACATTTTCGTAACATGTCAAAAAACTTTTGCATAAAATTATGCAAAAAATGCTATGAACCACCTAGAATTTATTTAACAACTGAGAAAAAACACAGCAAGCCTTTAGAAAACATTTCCTTTTCTTATGCAAAGTTGTCGCATTCAAATTTTGGTGTTACATTCAGGCAACGGTCACATGCAAAAATCGACGTCAGGTTATTTGCGGGTTAACATATGAAGGCGAAAAATTTTTAGCGAGATCGTGGTGGTAAAGGAAAGCAATCACTTGACGCTTGGTATGGCTATGTTAGTTATGAATGTACATCAGTGAAAATTTTCTTCAACACCAACTCTGCTTGTTTAGCCCAGGCGATTTGCAAAAAACTGCATCATGTAATTTTTTACTTAATGCACGGAAGCAAACAAAATTTCAGTGAAATTGCAATAATAATGAAATCAGCTACTTGACGTTTGATACGGAAAATTTTTGTTAACGCTAATTTTGCGCGTAGAGTAAAAAAAACAAGATTAGCAGGGTCACTTAAATTTATAATTCCGATAACAAGTGTAACGTGAAGTGCTTCATCCGTCATCTCAAAGAGAACACTTTCCTGTAGCTTTCGGAACACATTTGTTTTTCAACAGGTGGCGGTACGAGCTTGAGCAAAGCAGAGGCCCTGCAACATACTCGAAAATCTAAACCATCAAGTAACTGAGAATGGTGATTTACCAACGTCCACTTGTTATGCGAACTGAATTTTTTAGCCGTTATCACTGATGTGTTGCAAGTAGGAGGGTAGCTCAGCGAGATCGTTGAAGCGTAACATCATTTCGATTTTGGCAAAACGCGTAGTGCAACAACTGATTGTGTTACTTGAGCAACAACGCAGTGGATATCTGTAATTGCAAGGATTATGTTGCTGGCGGATGACATCGCTTAGTTCAGGCCTGTTCCTAAACTGGGATGCATGTACCCCTAGGGGTACATTTGCCTATTTGCAGGGGTGCATTTAAGTTTAGCAATAGAAGGGAATAATGTTTATATATCCTTGATTTCGAATTATTTACAAATATATCAGTGAATATAATATTCAAAAATCATTATGTGCTTATTGGTAAACATGTTTTTATTGTTTTCCTCAGCCTTTTTGTCATAAAAATTTTAGAGGTACATGCCCATCTATAGAAATGCTGAAGGGCTACATGGCTTAGAAAGTTTGGGGACCCCCGGCTTAGTCAAAATTGCGTTTTTTATTCAACGCTGTTGTGATCCTGTGCACTTCACTTTTTGTTCAGCGGAAATCTTAATTTTTCGCGGGTGCGAAGTTTTTGTTTCTGGTCTTGTGACCGTGTAAGTACCTGCAAAAACTACATACGGTTGCGGAGAGACGTCTGAATTTTCTGCACATTTACAAGATGGTTCTGCAGAATAATACGTGATTTTGTGCTGTTGCATGTCTAGTAAATGCAGGCCCGTAACCAGCTTGGGACATCAGGGATGGCGAAGTGTTTTCTGAGGGGCCCAAATTTTTCACTATTTCCAATAGTTTTAAACTATGTTCAACACATTTTACCAGGGAGGACCAAAAGTTTTGTAGGGAGGGATTTGCCCCCCTGGTTACGGGCCTCAGTAAATGTAAGAGGTATTAATTGAAACAGCGTTGAAACGACCGCTAATGTTGAGTCTTAAGTGAAGCTTAGAAAATTAACATATCAGCTACACGCTGGAATGATATATACTACGCTGTTTCCAGTCGAGAAGAAATTCGCTGAAAACGGCACGAGAGATTATTTCAAAAAGTGTTTGACCCGATACGAAAACAGCACGTTGATTTTCAAAAATTTGTCAGAAAAATTTTTGTAAAATTACAAGAGTAGTTACTACCAATGTGTGCGGACGTAAGAGCTCTTGCGAACTTTTCTTTTGGCCACCACTTACGCCAGTAGCGAATAGCGGCAAAGTGGTGATAGCTCGCTACCACATCCGTTATTTTATTCAAAAAAGAACATCGCTACCGTTATCGCTCCTGGAAAATTAGCTCGCTACTGGCCACCTCTGCAGATCACGTCGCGTGAACAATGGGCTTGGTTACAAGAACACCTTCCTTCCCTAGTGGTGTTTACCACTGCCTATATATTTTCCGCAGTCTTAAAGAACTTTTTTACATTTTCTGAGACCTAACTCTATACGAATGTCATAATATTCATTACAAATATCACGTGAGAATGTATTCATGCCGTCGAGTTCATGCGCGAGCATCGTACAATACATTTAAATACCGCTAATGGGGAAAAGGAAAACCAAAGCACAAAACGCAGGTCAACATCGAACGAGTTCATCCCGAACTGCGCTCACAGCACGCGGTTAGAAGCTGAAACACAACATGTCTTGAACGTTGCGAGAACTAGCGAAACTTGGAGCGAACCAACAACCTCGAGAAGAGGCCTTTAGAAGTTGAGGGGAAATGCATGGTGTGGAGAAAACCAAACACAGCGCTGATGACGAGATGAGACTTTAGGTTGGTTCGGGAGAAAACCAGAACAACATACAAGTGAAGCTGATATCAAGCGATTTCCGCGGTTGAGAATCATTTAACTTTACCAGAGGTAATGTAAGGTTAGACGTAACGGACGTGCTGCAAGAAACTGGTGAAAGCAGCTGATACAAGGCTGAAGACACATTGAGGTTGAATACTTAGTAATTGTGCGTTTCGGTCCCCTACTCTTCGAAAGGTTAGACTAACATGCTAGTAAAACTTTTCCATTTTCTTGTTGCAGACAACTGAACGAAGCACAGTGTGAAACGTAGAAAAATCCGAAACTATGCACACTACAATAGGACTACCGCCGAAATCAAAAGAGATGTGATATCAACGAAAAAGACGCACAAAACGTTGACAGAATAAAAATCGTGAACATGTACAGTAACGTAACAAGCAAAATGATAAGACACCACCACAGGGAAAATCAGTCAAACTCACGTCCGTTCCACTGATTGCAGTGCGATAACCATTAAAGTCAAAGAAACCTATGCAAAGAAGTAGCGTCATTTCACCCAACACCTGCCCGAAGCAATTTTAGGAGTACGCAATCACAGAGGGCCAAAATATAAACTGATTCTGCACAATGAGATGAACTCGAGCTAACGCATCGCAGAAAACGGACAAAACGCATTCTCTGGCAAAGAACACCTTACCAGAGTACAGAGGTTCTTCGGCGGGAAGAAGCGCTTGGGTTCCCTTCACCGTGTGAAAACAATTACGCTTACTCAATTAAAAACTAAGCACAACCAGCTTCAGGGCCAGTGAAATGGTAGGCATGAAAAAAAAATAAATCTGGGAGATTCATCGTTTCGCCCGAAGAAGTATATTCATGCCCAAGACGATTTTTCAAAAAAAAAATTCTATGAAACTTCTTCAAAGAATCAGAAATGCATCTACTGCAATTTTCATCCTTTTAATACCAAGAAAAAGATAAATTGACAAAAAATGTTTAGAAAAAGATTACAGTTTCAGCAAAGTACTACTTAAAACTATATGTTTTGATTTTTTTAAATTTTCATTTTGAAATGATTTTAGTTCGGGGGGCTACAGCGCTCCCGCCTTCTACCCCTATGCAAAACAGTTGCCGAAGAAAATGACGTGTTTTCGGCTGAAACAAAAAAGCAAAAACATCACAAACGTTTTTCGACCTTGACTTTCCCTCCCACGGCGTAGTGCTTTGAAAAACTTCCACAAATCAAGTTTTTAACACGGAGATCGTGATAACGCGATGTAAAAAGTTGCCAAGTTACTTTCAATACGCTTTAATTTGTTGATAAACAGGTGGCTGGTTCTCCGCGGAAATACCTTGAAGTAGGACTTTTAATTTCACAATACCGAATTTCTGGAAAATACTTTGAAACTGGCAGTCCGGGAAGTTCGATGGTGAACAATTCAACCAAACTTCCAGAGTAGTTAAAAAAACTTAGCTCATGGCCAGAACCTAACAAGGCTCCAAGTTAATTTCAATAAGCATACTGCACGGTGCATCGATTATGTTTTATGCTGAAACTTGTGCAGAGAAACATCCGAGAAATCGTTGCAAGCTTTTTTCTTCCAAGGACCACTTAATGAGTAAGTTTTTTACAAGCTTTTTCCTTCCAAGGACCACTTAATGAGTAAGTCTTTTAAAAACTATTACGGAAAAAAATGGCGAGTCAAATACATTTGGACACAGCTGTTATATCTGCCCTTACCCGTGCCATGATGTAGATAAGTTTCAGAAAAAAAACGTTAGTTTCTCATAGATAAATTTCCTTTTTTTGAAAAAGATTTTGTTACAGAGAAACGATAAAACAGTTTGGACAGTGCAAACATGACAAAGTTTCATCATTTGAAAAACAATTCCAAGCAAGCAAACGGCATTTTTTCCGTTGGGGTGTAAGGTTTAAAACCCTCAGCAGAACTACTGATCTTGTATGGTTCGCGTAATTCGTTTACACTTCAATCAGCAAAGTCGAGGTTTACTTGTTGTGCCCAATTAGTGTGGGCAAAAGATCGGACAAGTTCAAATTCGTTCAATACATCGCGGTTTGACGGTCGGAGCCAACACATGGAACACAAACAGTTGAAAGAGCGGAACAGACGACGTGAAGCGTCGCGGCAGCTGATACAGTCGCAACGTGAAAACACACTGATGTTGCAGGCTTGTCGCAGGTGTCCATTGACAAAAAAAAAAGCAAGCAGGCAGATTCAGCCGCCGGATAATGTGAAAACACTATAAAATAGAATCGATCAGCAGACACGCACAATATTAAAACAAAAAAAAGATTGTGTGAAACGAAAACGTCTCCTCGTTTGTTGCGGCAGGAGAATTGGTCGTGGAAACACACATTCAAACACAAGGTCGACACAAAGTTAAAACTAAAAGCGAATAGAACAAGCGAGCAATGGTATCTTATTGTGTGACGTAAAGTTAACGCGCGGTACACGACCATACCTGCCGCGCACCAATAACAAATAAACACACGAAGAAAACGACGCGTCATTGCTTGGCTAGTTCCATGAGTGACACGTAACCGATTTTCATTCACCAATATTACTCAAAACCCGCCTACTGCAAAAGTTAAAAAAGTCAGACAGGGATAACAGAACTACATGGAATCCAACAAAACTCCGGCGTCGTCGCACCAGACACACGATCGTATCGATAATGGATGGGCCCACATAACCTGCAGTCGTCATAACAAGATACGACGCTGGCCTTGACAACATAATTGCATACACCTTAAGCGAACGGCGGAAATGGTAAAGTTGTAGACCGAAACGGAACGACGTGTTCTTCATACATCGTTCGAAAAGGACACTCATTTCTCCGTTGGAACTTTTGTAAAGCACGAGGTCAACGAAAGATGTAGTTCACAGAGAATTCATCATTTTTTTCTTTTTCACGCTGAGGTCGTCTAGTTTTTTCCACAGTTCATTGCGCTCTTTTTCTTTTTTCATCTCTCTATGGACAATAGCAAGTGCAATCAGGCACAAAATTGAACAAAAAGTCACACGTCTTATGGACTTATGGATGCATGCACGGCGATTGTTGAAGATTATTACGCACTGGGCAGCAAGCAGTGCACAATTCCGGAAAAGCAATGTCACAGTTAAAGACACAGTTAATTAGGCAATATCACCATCGCGAACAATGGAACGTATTTACTGTTGTGTTGAATGCTGACGTGGCAAAGCTAACTGACAGTAGCACATGTGGATACCAATCGTCCTTGGTTAGAAACGATCAGACACACGCCAAGAGTTACGAATTTTATCTCATTCGCAGCAGTTGAAACGCCACTTAAGCGTCCAGCGTTGGTTAGAATAAATCAGGTATTTGTATTGTATTTGGCTGCAGGACAGGGATACAAATGACGACCAGTGCATTACGAGAAAGAGACAAAGACAGCCAAAGATAATGACGCCACCAGGTCTGGCCACATTGTATCGAAACCCGCAGCCAGGGCACGGAAAAACCTTGCGCTTATTATCTATTACCCTAACAGAATGAAACATTTCATTAATAGCTATTTTTTATAATAAAAGCAAAACCACAGTCAAAAGTGAACGAGACCTGAGATAAAGACCAGATCAGCAGGTGAGTTACCTTTATATGTCAAGCGCCATGCTACAAACCGCAAAAGCAAACAGAAACGCATGCCAAGAAATCACAAACGACAAGACTGACAGTGAATATATATTTTCTAAAAGTTGAACAGGATGTGTCAGGTGGTAAACTCTTCGGCATTATATTCATATTGCAATACCAAGAATGCTCGGTATTGTTTGCTGAGGACATTTTGTCTTTGCTCGGTGTAGGGAAGTTGTAGAAAGAGCAGTGGAGCCTGTTGAAAAGTTACGCGATGAAGTGGAAATGGTGAATGGATTCTGTTATTTGGGTGACAGATTTAATGCTAGTGGAGGGTGTGAAACAGTGGTAACAGCTAGAACAAGACTTGGGTGGATGAAATTCAGAGAATGCGAATAATTTTTATATGGGAGGAAGTTTTCATTAAAGTCATTAAAGAAGGCTCTGTCGGACATGTGTGAGATCAGCTATGCTGTATGGCAGTGAGGCATGGTGTTTGATGGAGAACGAGTTGTCAATTCTGAGGCGAATCGAGAGAGCTATAGTAAGAGCAACGTGTGGCCAGAAACTGATGGACAAAAAGAACATTGATGATTTGATGAGCATGCTGGGATTAAGAGGAAACTATGGAAAATCTGTCGAAAGCAAGTAGGATGCGATGGAAACGGGAATGTTTTGAGGAGAGATGAGGATGATGACCTAAGTAAGGTGCTGAGTTTCAAGGTGAGGGTCAGAGAAAACGGAGAGGACCACAAAAGACATGGAGGAGACAAGAAAAAGAGGAGATTGGAGGGATTGGGTTGTGGAAGACGCACTTGAGCAAGATGGAGAAATGGAGTAGAATTAGTCATGTCAGAAAGGAGGTAACTCCGTATAGTACAGTATAACATGCAGAGGATTTAGGTAAATGATTAATGTACATGATAAAGAAAATCCGTCCCAGGACAGACACGTGAGGCACGCCATTTGAACTATTAACTAAACCGGATTGCACGTTTTCTATTTTTATGGAATGCTTTTGATTGGACAAGTAGCTACGAAATAGTTGCAAGGGAATACCTCTAATGCCAAAGTTACGATAATATTTATGAAATAATATGGTACGATTATACGGAGCAAGAATACAAGCCGTTATCAGCATTACTCAACAGATTGGAATAAATACTCTTGAAGATTTAGGCCTGAAAACATATTGATATTTGGAGAATAACACAAATTCCTGTAAATAATAGTGCACTCTGTCATATCGAATTCTTTTAAATATTTTATTGAACTGCATTAAAATGGATATTAGTCGCCAGATTTGTAGATAGGTATAACCTGGGACACTTTTAGACAATCAGGATAACAACCCTCACATATGCACTTCTTAAAATACGTATAAGAATTGGCACTGGGACCACCTAGCCAACCTTAGTTCAGGGGTGTAGAACCTATTGCAGGCCGCATTACGTTTGTTTTCATGAATTGCGGCTGCCAGTGAGTTCAAGATATTTTTTTTGTATTGCTTCTCTTCTGCTTCCACACGTAGGTTTCTCCATCTTTCTACTGACTTTCCTCATACACAGTGGACAAACCAGAGTTTATACGGCTGCTATAAAAAATATTTTAAATTACATTTGCACTGCCGCACAAATTTTTTTATCGAAGGCCGCAGGTTATGCTCCTCTGCCTTGGTGGGTATATCGTTTTGATATCAAGCTTCACCTTCTGAGAGATCATCTATTAAATTTAGTACTTCTTCCTCAGACGTTTCACGCAGATAGAAAGATGAATATAATTTAGTAGTATGCTCAGGTATACCATTAAAATTGGTTACAGTAGCATAACAGTTATTAAACTCATTTGCAATATTTAAGGGTTCGTGTAACCTTTCCTGGCTATTCATTATATTTTGTGGGACTGTATTTGAAGTTTACCATTAGGTCCAAGTCCAAGACTACGCCATAAATTTTTTGAGTTGGTTTTACGAAGATTGATTGTATTTTCTCATAATAATGGTATTTACCTGTCTTTATTGTCCTATAAAGAATATGTCTTGATTGTTTATAAACAGTGCAATCATGTGTTTGCTTTTTGTTATAAAATCTTTTATTCGTTTCCTAATCTCTTTAGAAATATGAACTGCCATCCATGGCTTTTTAGATAATTGTTGTTTTTTTCGTAAAGCATAAACTAAAAGGGCGTAGTCCTCTAACAGTGCATGAAACGTTTTAAACTGCAAATTGACCGTAGCAAATTGATCTTAGTTTATTTTGAATTTTACTGAGATTTTAAGTCAGCAAGAAAATGTTTCGCATTGGGGCTATTCAGTTTTCTAACTTTGCCTTTAGGATGCAATCGTGGTGTTATTTTTTAGATAATTGCAAAAATTGGTAAATGATCCGAAACGTAATCTATTGCAAAACCATAAACAATGCTGTTTTTAAAATCATTAGTATAGAAGCGTACAGTGAAAGTGGTTGAATGTTCAGTTGTTCTAACTGGTTAGCCAATAAGCAATTTACATGAGAGACTATGCAGTACATCAACATAACCTGTAATGTAACCCATTTGACTTTAGAATATCATTAAATTAACAATACCGTCACCACAGACACAATATGTACACTTTTTATCATTCAACTCTTGTATGATACCAAACAGCTCTGTCTGAAAATTTCTTGAAATAAGGATCAGGATGTCTGTATAATATGCCACCAGTCCAACAGCATATTTTCTATTGTCAATTCTTGTCTCTATCATAGGGTTTCACAATCACAGCTTCTTACTTCTGAATTAGATAATGTAATGAAATCTATGCGCCCTTTCATATATAAACTAACACCTCCAGCATTCTTGTCAGTACAAATATGTATAAATTTATAACCCGGCAGAATAACATTACATATAATTGGTACAGTGCACTTAATTCTAGTTTTATTAATAGCTATTATATCAGGAGTTTACCTTACCTGAGTGATGAAATTTTGTAGTTTACATAAATTTTTAGACAAACCTACAATATTTACATGAACAATGAAGACTATCCTTGCAATGCTGATTAAAAATGAGAGCTATTTCTGATGAGTTATAATATCTACATGAGACCCACAGATCAAGTGCATTCTCTGAATTGTCTGTGGCACCCCCACTAATTTCGACTTGATTATGTGCAGAAAACAGTTATTTAAATCATTACCTTATTTTCATTAGACAGTTACGGCAGACATAGGGAACAAGACACTGCATTTTCACATCCGATTTTCCTTTAATTAGGTGCAGGAGAAAAACCGCGGACCCGTTACAAAAAATAAAACAACTGCCTCATACATAACAAATTCCCGTCGCACAGCGCAAAAATATATTTTTGCCACGAGTCAATGCCCCTATTCGTTTGGCAGTACGTGAACAAATTACAAGTTTTATCAAGTCGCAGAGTGAAGAAACAACATACGCTTCATGACGAGAGGCGGGTGACAGGACATCCAAGAACACGAGTAAAAGACAAGTACATACCTTAAGTCACCAAATAGCTTCTCTGAACAAATGGGAAAAAAGCGCATGCTTAATTCGATGAACAAATGACACTGGCAATCACGCCCTGCAGCCACTACGGGGTCTACAATTCTGTGAAGACAATGCCTTTTGCCAAAAAAAATACCGTTTTAATGAATTAAAAAAATTACATCTATGCTATTATTGTCAGAAAAAATCTTGGCTGTCTCTACATAGCTTCGCTTACAGATGTTGCGATCTCGATGCGTTGACTTTTGCATGTAGATACATGGTATTATCGACCTGTCTGCACATCAAATGCCGTCCCGAACTTAACCATCATGATTGTCAACACGAGCAAATTACCATGAAGACATTTGTCATCACACAAGTATCAAAAGGTTCACCTTTGACATCCTAATAACAGGCGCAGTTGCTGCATTTTGCTCGAGCAACTGATGCTTACAAATTCGTCAGGAAAGTGTTACAGCGAAAATCTGTTAAGCGCCTAAGAGAACCCAATTTTTAGTAGCGTGCCAAACGACATACTACTGAAAATTCAAACCGAAAACTGAAAAATTATGCTCTTTCCAAACAACGTTGCGGTATGTCAGCAAAACCGAAACGAATCTACCTCAACCGCTTAACGACAAATTCTACGGTGCAGATGGAATTGATTGTTTTGACAGACCACGACGTCGCATTTCGGACTTTACAGCGAAGATGATACCAAAGCAGACGCAGAACACAAAATGGATCCTGTATGCAGCACCACCGAAATCACGACGAATACAGTTTTTCAGTCAAGGCAAACGAAATTTAATCATTGAAGCTCTCTGACAATCAACTCTTTGCGACAACAAATTAGTTTCGAGTGTAAGAAAAATGAAACAATTTCAATGCAGCTGGTTATGCGACTGGTTGTGCAAATAAAGTTGAGCTAGCCTGGGTGTAAGTAAACGCAATTTTGCCACATCATGAATAGACACGGCTAAGATTGATTGCGAAAACATGGCTCTGTTCGGTCAGATGCTTGAAAAGATGACCAGANGGCCTTGATATAAATTTTTTTCAGAAAACAGAGGCAGAACCTGCAGTTTCAGTTCATTCTGGTGACGAAATAGGTATCACCTAATCAAAGGTGATCGGAGTCACTTTTGTGACTCCTGCTCCTCTTCCAAAAAACTGACTCCAGCTCCTGAGCACATTGGAAATTTACACTCTGACTCCCGTTTACACTCCGAAAACTTGAAAGCAGCGTCTCTTTTGCCTCATGAGGCAAAATATGAGGCGTTCTATTTTGCAGTGCAAAAGCACTGCTGGACCTATTTAGCCTTTAGCCAATATGGATGAGTATTGTCATGGTTTTAGTGCTGGCAAGCAGTTAGTGGTTTCATGTCTCTGCGCAACTCATTGTTTCATTTTGTATCGAACTTGTCACGTGACTACTTCAACCAATCGTGTTTAACTAAAGGCAAAACAGCCCCAGCACAAGTTTTTCTTGTTTAACTTTTCATTTCGTTTAACTCTTTCTGCTTTAGGCACAAGTACAATGAAACAACAACAACTACTGCTGCTATCTTTTCACTTATTAGCCTCTACAAACAAAGTCACAGAAGTTACATTGAAAAAACACACACAACCGTATTCACACAATTAAATTATCCCCTATTATATTGTGAACTTGCAAGTTAACAATGGCATGTTTAGGAATAGCCTGAAGTAAACTGCGTTTCTGTTGGCTTGGCTGAAACTGCATTGCTGTTGTCTTGTACATTTCACTAAAAATAACAAATTGTAAATGCCGCTCAAAATATGACCAGCGCACAGGGAAAACGTCTAGTACTGACATATCCACAAAACAAAAAAACTATTTCTGTGATACAGCAGTGAAGCATTGGCTATGCGCCAGTCAGTGTGTCACCCTCCCTAATCCTGACCAGCTCGCACTGAATTTTCACTATCCCAATTTAAGCGGTGAGCCAGCATTTAATCTAACGATTAGCCTGTCAGAGAAAAACTAATTTGAAAAAGCTGTTATCCAGCTCCTGATAAAGCTGCAAATTTTACTCCTGCTCCGGTTTTTCTTTAAAATCTCGACACCGGGTCTTGCTCCGGCAAAAATCGCGGACTCTGGCCGGAGTGCACTCCGGCTCGATGGTCACCCCTGCACCTACAGTAACAGCTTTGATACATACACACAGCAGACAGTAGGGTCTGGCGTTTAAAAGTACATCTCCAGACAGCCTTGCGAAATATTTTTTCACAGAGCGGTGTTGGACTTGAGCTGCAGTATTTATCAACTGTAACTCCACAATTGAACCAAAGCTGGAGGATACCCAGTACAGTTTTCGTCCTGTGCGTAGCACTACAGGCCAAATTTCACTGTCCACAAAATGTTTGAGAAGTCTCGGGAGTATGGCAAAGATATCTACGCATGTTTTGTCGATCTCGATAAAGCATAAGGCCGGGTTCGTCGGGAAAAACTTTGGGGAAGTGTTGCGGGAGTACGGCGTTGACGGCAGCCTGTTACTGGCTGGTAAGTTGTTTTATTCCTGCTCAGAGTTTGTGTCTGTGTCGGTGGAGTTAAATCACAACCGTTCACCGTGGATCAGAGATGATCACGGAGCAGGAGTGCCGGAGTTGACTCCTGTCGGAGTTTGCATTTTACGCCGGAGCAGGATCCGGAGTCAACGCTAAGGTCTGTCCAGGAGCCAATCAACAATTTTGAAGGGACTATTAAAACTTCTGTAGTGGTGCTTGCTATGGTCAAACAGAATAGAACTGATTGAAACGTGTTTTATAACCAACGTCAGCATTGATAAGACACTAGGAGAAGCAACAAGGATTTCACCGCTGAAGGTGATACTCTGAGACTCTTCTCGCCTGCTGTCAGTGGCGTAGCCAGACCAGAAATTTGGGGGGGCCATAAAATTTGGGGGGCAAAATGTTTGATTGTAGGCGTATAACACTTTTGGAAAAACGCCTCTCAAAGCACAAAATGACTATGTTTTTTAAAAATTTGGAAGGGCTATGGCCCCTTTCCCCCCTGGCTACGCCTATGCCTGCAGTTTATGTTGACTGTGGTTATACGTTGTGAACATTTTCACAAACATATTAGGGCTATACAACCTTTTCGCTATTTCCGACCTCATTACGTTTGTTTTTATGAATTACGGCCGTCAGTGAGTTCAAAGCTACTTTTATTATTTTTCGCATTGCTTCTGTTCAGCTTCCACACACTGAACCTACTCTGCGTCCACACATGTTTGTCTGTCTTTCTACTAGGTATCCACATACAGTAGACAAAGAGTTTTTGTTAATGCAGGGCACATTTTAAATTACATGTGCACGGCCGCAGAAATTTTTATCGACGGCCGCACGCTGTGTACCCCCAGTCTGTACGAATTGGACAGGCAGTCACAGCCGAGTCGACGAGGGTATCACAGTTTGAAGCTGCAGGATCAAACCGTTTGATTTATGCAGACGATTTGGTGCTGCTTGCGCCCTCTGAACAGGTTCTTCAACATGCATTTGATCTGCTGTGCGCGACCAAGCAGGAATGAAAAATTAGCACGAAACTGACTAAGGCATTATGCCTATACAGAAACCAAGCCCAGTGTGCGCTGTAAGTCGCAATACAATAAAGCAGGTGGGAAGAGTTCAAGCACCTTGGGGTGGTGTTCACAAGCGACGGACGGCTGGAACAAGGGGATTTGATACAGCAGTTCGTAAACCAAACGCAGCTCTGCATCAGTTCACCGTAAGGCTTGGCAAGCATACCCACAGCCAACAGAGAAAAGACACTCCCATACAACCTCTGCAGTTTCACGTCGCATGCCCTGCTAATTCAGCATCTATAGAGTGTATTTTATCAACATATTAGGATTTGGCATGGCCAACATCAGAAAGTTTACATGCAAACAAGGCAGAAAATTGGTTAAAATATACCGATTCAACATAGCTGAAGAAGATCATTATAATTTGCTCTGTTCGAATTATTCTTTTCTTTTCTTTTCTTCAAGTCCTTCAAGTTTCGTTACTGTTCGTTCTGTTTGATTAAAAAATTTTTACAGTTGACTGTACAAGCGTGCTGCTTATTTTGTTTTTTACTTCATAGCAGATTTTTGAAAGGAAAAGTAAAGAGTGGGTTTTTTGGTGGGTTTTATTGTTTTTTCTAAGTGGTATTTAAAAAAAGCAAAAAAACGGGTGTTTTTGGGGGTCGGGTTTAATTACATCAACCCTGGAACCCTTGCGACAAAGTGAGCAACTGTGAAATTCGTAAAACCCTGAATGTCGAGCCACTTCTCCGAATAGAGAAATCTCAGTTACGATGGTTCGGCCCTGTATCCAGAATACCCCACGAAAGGTTGGCGAGGCAAGATCTGCTGGCTACACCCACGGGAAAGCGGTCCAGAGATCGAACAAAGACCACGTGGTGTGATTACATCAGCAACCGTGCTTGGTCCCGTCTTGGTTTGGAGCCAGCGGAACCATCTGAGGTATCTGAAAACCGTGAGGTATTTCGAATCTTCTATAGCAGTGGTTCTCAAACTTTCATGAGCCGTGGCCCCCTTGTAAGTTTAACTGGTGAATACTTAATACAGGGTGTCCATAAAGT
>JGI24021J15306_10005165_pt1 | contig 15430 bp, 7 predicted proteins | sample Ectturendosymbi1_FD_15306 | JGI IMG/M metagenome (IMG submission 15306)
GTTGTTGTCCGATAAAATGATGAGTTGTTGTGCGGCGGGTACAAATGGATGTCTCGATTTGAGACACCGTGCATTCGCACTCGGTGAACAGGTGAGCGCTGAGTGTAGCAGGTGTACTGTCCATGCTCCATTGCACGGCGTGCTAGAGACATGTGGCTCCTTTGCGACGAAGCTCAGCAAGTTGGATTTCTGCGAGGATAGGAAGGTTGTCCGCTGGTGTAGGGTGCAGGCATCCAGTCACAATTTGCAAGACGTCATTGATGGCAGGATCAATGAGGCGGGTGTAAGCACTGCGGCATTAGACAGGAGGGCAGTACTCTGCTCTATTGAGTGGGTGGCTGTTCGCAACGTTGTTGCCCCAGCACCCCAGCCAGAGCCAGCAAGCCTCCTCAAGAGTGTGACGCATGATGTCAACTTTTTGCGAAGTGACTCGTGGTGTCGGCGATACCTGAGCGACCTGTCCAACGTTACTCCGAGGTATTTGGGCTCGTAGCAGAAGGGCAGGATTTCGTTGTTGTGGTTGACTTTCAGCTCACGTTTAGCTTCCTTGTTGAGGTGGAAGACTGCCGACACAGTTTTTGTAGTGCTGACCTTTAGCTTCCAGGTCTGGATGTATTCACTCACGGTTGTCATATCTTTGCTCATCACCCCTTCCACTACCTGCCAGTCTCCATCTGCATGCATGATTGCTAGATCGTCAGCATATGCATACTTTCTAGAGACGGCGGTTGGCAAGTCAGAGATGTAGATGTTGAAGAGAAGGGTGTAGTACGAAGCCCCTCTAAAAAATGTCTAAGTACCCCAGTGACGTTCAAATGGTGATGGGCCTGGTCACACAAATCTAGCAACACTTCTGAGCCGAGTGCCACCCGCGACATACTCAAAGCCGGCATTCGCCTTAAAAGGCAACTCGAAAAATCTGAAGACTTGGCAACGGTCAAGGTGCTCCAATGCTACTATGATTAACCAGCAAAGATTTGTATCTTTCGTGATCTTTAAGGTGGAATATTTCGCTTTACATATTACTTCACAGGTTAATGAAACTCATTAAAAGAATTACCAATACTCTTGACAACCTGCTCCAACAACATGTCCCATATATTCTAGCAAATCAAATTTGATCTAGTGTCCGAAAGTAGTTTAAGCCCAACTAAGTAAATACCGCTTTAAATGAATCACAAATTTTGATGTGAAGAATTTTCGAGTTACCACGATGGNGCAGACAACTCAACAGTAAGTCTCCACAAAGGTGACACAGTCGTTTTAGACATTGCACATATCGACATTTAAGACTTCACAATGTTGTCTCCTCGAGGTGAAGCAGTCGACTTGCTGTTGGAACTTGGAATGTTGATGTGTGCAAGTATGAATCATCGCAAAGTTATGAAAGCAAAGCATGGCAGGCAAATTCCTCCAAAGCAAGCCAAGAGCCTTCAATTCCCGAAGATATGCTGAGAGAATCGGTGTGAACTCAGCTTTTAAGGAATGTTTAAATTGTGCTGAAGGGCGCCAAAAGCATAAAAACCTGGTTAAGCAAGAGAAATAAAATGTCTCCGCAGAAAAAATTGTTTTCTCATGAGTAGCGCAACCCGCTATGGTCGTTGGACTATAGCGATTATATTCCTGTGCGGGGCGAGTTGCGGGTACCCGCATTGGCAGGGTAGGAGCGGTAACTCGCAGAGCTATGTATGCGGGTGCGCGCGGGATAAGAAATTGCTTGTGCGGGCAACTGAACGTTGACCCAATGCACGTGAAAGCGACATGAGCGAGAAATTCAATGCTACAGACAGCTTGTGGTAAAAAGAGTGTAGCGACATTCTCCAGTGGTTGCTTGACCACAGATGGGAGTTTCCAGCTCGAAGTGATCTTGCAAGGAATATGTTCTGCGTGATGACAACCAGCGCTTCTTATGAACGAGTGTTTAGTATGGATGGGCATGTCCTGAATAGCAGAGAACCAAATTTAAGGAGTTCCTCGGTGAATGACATATCGTTTTCAACAGCGCTTTTAAAGCTGAGAAAGCGCTGAAGTTTAACGGAAAGGTTTCACTTTGTACTTCACAGTGCATTTTATGACACACTCTATAGATGCTGGACTAGCACGGCTTTTTAAAACACACTCCATAGATGCTGTGCTTTTAAAGCTGAGAAAACAGTGCTTTTAAAGCTGAGAAAGAAGCGCTAATGTTTAACGCAAAAGTTTCACTTTTTACTTCACAGTGCATTTTATGACATTCTGTTGGCTGCGAAATGAATCACTGAATAAACAGCCACTAGCGATGAAACACGTTGCATGAGTTTTTAGTGGTTTTCAACAGGGTTGAGAAAAACCCGTTTTCTTCAAAAAATAACAAGCCACCTGGGTTTTTCGGGTTTGAAAAAAAACTTTTTCTTTTGTTTGTTTTTTTAAATAAATAGGTTTTTGCTCTTTTTTTAAGAAAAATACAAAAACCCTATTCTGAATTGTTTTTATTGCATCATACAATATCATCATTTTCAAACTTATAACTTGTTATACCTATTATGGCATTCAAAATTGAGGGTAAAGAAATGTACCCCATCTTTGTTTTCGCAGTGTTTTTGGTCAGTTGTCAGTTAACTCCAGAGTGATAAGGCTTGGCAAGAATGTGCACAGCAGTCAGAGAAAAGCCACTCCCACATAACCTCTGCAGTTTCACGTCAAGTTTATGTGCATGCCGTGCTAGTCCAGCATCTATAGAGTGTTTTTTCGAGATATGATTTGGTATGGTCCAACATCAGAAACAGTTTGGACGTAGAAAGGCAGAAAAGTTGGTTAAAATACACCGATTTTACAGAGCTGAAGAAGAAAGAAAACCAGTAGAAGTTTCTCAAACTGCTCAAATTATTTTTCTCTTTTTTTCAAGTCCTTCAAATTTCGTTGCTGTTGGTTTTGTTTGATTAAAAAAAATAGTTAACTGTACAACTGTGCTGCTTATTTTACTTTTTACTTCATAGTAGATTTTTCAACAGAAAAGTAAAGAATGGAGTTTTTGGTGTATTTAATTGTTTTTTCAAGCGGCCTTATAAAAAAACCCGGGTGTTTTTTGGTGGGTTCGGTCCAACTCCATCAACCATGCTTTTCAGACGCAGTGACAGGTGTAGGTTTGGGAAGGAAACAGTGCCGTTGGGCGCGCGGCGCGGGCTAGATGTTTGCGGGTAGGGGTTGGGAGCGGGCAAAAACTTTCAATCCGCGCCAGGACCCTAATAGAGCTATCAACAAGTTGCTTGAAAGCAGTCGTTCAGTATTTGGGGTTAGTTTTGCTTTTTTCCGCTTACGTGTGAGGTCAGCTTGTGGTCACAGAGTGTGTTTGAGAATACAATTCGCATGCTTTTTCTAAATCTTGCTTTAATTATTCACCATTTCACTCGTAAACCTTGCATGCAATTTACTGTACTGAAGATGCGTAAATTACGTGAAATTGATTTCCTAGTAAAACAATTTGCTGATTGCTTCGACTGCTTCACTTTTGTGGAGACTTATTGTTGGAACTGAATGTTGATATGGGCAAGTCCGAATCATTGCAAAGTGACGACAGCGGAGCATGGCAGCAAAATTACTCAAAGCTCAGCAAGCCAATACTGTATGAGGAAAGTAGCCTGTAGTCCATCGCCAGTAAGAGCTATAGTATTTCGTCAGCATACTGTTTTTTGACAAGGCTCAGCAAGGCAAATATCTCATGTGAGTCTCGCACCAGAGAAACGCATTTGCTTTTGGTAATACCCGTCTGCATTAGTGTGTTGGATTACTTGTGCCGACTTCGCAGATGACGAAGCATTCATGGGTTTGGACGAGTTGTCCTACTTATCTTTATACGATTGCAACCTCGATCAGATACCTCGGGAAGCAATGAAGCCTTTGACAAATCTGCAGCATCTGTTACTCAACAACAACCCACATATAAAAAAGTGAGCCGCATATGTTATTTTTTACCTAAAACTGATTGAAATAAAGCGAATGGTTCTATACGATCTGACCAAGATATAATTATCATCTTCATACAAGAGCAGTTTACTGGAACTTTCTCAAAAACCAACACACGACGATAAGAAAATGTTATTGAAACGGTCTCATTGTTTGCACACTGTAGCGTTCATCGACCATTTTTGGTCCCCGAGAATCAACGATCTGTTGAATGAACACACACCAATGGCAGTAACTGGAAAACCATAAAATATGTGAAGTGTTTGTGAGATGCTTGCATGCTAAGCAATAAGAATAACACGCACATCGCTAGCTTGTTAAAATTGAAACAGATTAAAGAAAGATGACTTCCAATGGGTACCAAACCTCGAGACGCTGTACCTTGCAAATGACAGCCTGGAGATGATTCATGAAAGTCCGTTCCAGAACCTAATTAAACTACGACGGTTGGATTTATCAAGAAATCATATCAAAACTCTTCCAAACCACATATTTTTTAAGGTGAGTTGTCCACTAAGGACAATGTTCCAATCGTTTTTTTTTCGCTTTTTGAAATGGCCGAAAAAAAATTAAGTTGTTTCGGTCAGAATATTTGAAAATATAGACGAAAAAACACTTTTATGGCGAGTTTTAATACAACTATAAGACAAATGACCGAAATGTTGCAGTGACCAAAATGTCATAGCTAAAAATGACCGAAATGTTTCAGCGAAAAAAAACAGGTGCAATTATTTCGCACTCAATGATGCGTCGACAATCAAAGACATTTATGTAACTGTTTCGACTAATCGTGTTCATTTAGCCCAGGTATGTCCAAACCGTGGCCCGCAATCGAAAGTTTTGAGCGGCCCAGTTTAGGGTTTTGCTGTTGTAAAGTGGCCTATATACTGACAACCTGTCCATACTTGTTTATCTTAAATTCGACATTTTTGATGCAGAGGTCTTCAGTGCCACTTTGTCACGTCTGTGCTGCGTACTGGGAGATTTTCATTTACACCTTGGTACATAACTTTCTTTTCCGATTTCTACCCTTGTTGTCACATTGGCACTAAACTTGCCTATGACATCACACTTACGGAGTTTTAAAGGTGCCAAACAGCCGATAGCATTACAACTACGATTCGAAAGCTTTCTGTACAGTAACTTAAATTTTAAGTCATCAAACGTTCGGCCCTCATTAATATGTCATTCATTATGCGGCTGTCAATATGATAGTGACATAATTTTTGGCTCAGGAATTTCGGTTGGACATAGCTGATGCAAGCCGTCTCATGCCAAATATGGTCGAGGCATAAATTTTATATCGGTCGAGTATAATGTTGAAAAATTAGTGTTTCCCTCAACAATTATTGCTAAAAAAATTTAAAAAAAAACTTCTTAGCACGCCAACAATTTAAGCAGCACGCGAATAAACTCATCCTAAGTGCTCAAGTCCAAAAATCTAAAATATCAATAACACTGCAACGCATAGCCATCTTCATGAAATGTAAATTTCCAAGGGAGGAGTTCGTAAAGTTATTTTCAGTTCAAGTTGCCGGTGTATTGCATGTGTCACACTACCAAAACTTATTCAAGCCAAGTTCTTTGCAGCTTGAAAACCTCCAAAGTCTAAATATATCGCATAACAACATAAAAGCCTTGGGAGCATTGGTTATCACCCCACTTAATTCACTTCATGAACTGGATCTCACCCATAATCCCACCACATGTGACTGCGACATCAAGTGGCTGAAGTTTTTACAGGTGAGCTAATTGGTTTAACTTAAGGTGAATTTTCTAACTCACCACCACTACCATGCAGCGACCAGGCTCAACAGCATTTGTCCGCTGCAACACTCTGATCGGAGTACTTCGCTTACTCATGAAAATATCTCGTATATTTGACATAACGTTGAAGTTGTCGTTTTTTCAGCGTTATACTGTAAAGGGTGAGTTACACTTGACATTGTCGTGTCGTTGAGTTGTGATGTCGTAGAAAGATAAAGTGAAGGTACATGGGTGGTCAAATTATCACGTCGGTTGATGTGAAATGGAGTATGCCCTCCATATTTACTTCCCGAAATATTGGGTTTTAACACTTCTACTGCGCAAGTCTTCACAACATTAATTTTTTACTGGAATCATGGGACCAAGACCGGAGAGCCACCGCGGACTACTGAACCTGTACAATGTGTCACTTTCGATTTCTATCTATCACAGACACCACAAATCCGTACAAGCAGAGAAGATAACACACGAAAAATATTACTTCAGTTTCACCCAGATGCCTATATTACAGGAAAGAAAAATAAGACGGCATTTCAATCTGAAAGGCAAATGCAGTGAGCCTCGACAGCTGGAAGGATTAGATATCGTCGCACTTCCCCGCGGAAATTTAAATGCGAACCGCCATCCTTCGTGGATAAACACAAAGATATCATCGTAAACGCTGCTCTTGGTGACCCCGCATGGCTGCCTTGCGCACCAGACCACGGCCTTCCGCCTCCAGATATACAGTGGAAGTTTAGAAAAAAGGTGAGGCTTTTTCGCATCACCAACCATGGTTGCAACGACCCTGACCAGTCAGAAACTTTCTGGAAAACTTCACAAACCAATCTAACTGTTCGTGCATATTGTCAAAAAGTATAGTTTATATTAAGTAGTTTTAGTGCATTGGCACAAAACATGAATTGCGATTGTTTATGAATTGTTTCTTTAGAAGCAATAATATTGCAATAAATTTATTTCAACTTTGTAGGTTCTAAATCAGAAATTGATTTTGAAAAATGGAACTTTGAGCATCCGAGAAGTGGATTTAAGCGACTACGGGGAGTATCTGTGCTTGGCAAGCAACAGGTTTGGTCAGGACGGGCGAGCAGTGCAGCTTGTGCAACTGTCATCAGGTACAATTCATTGCATAGCATTGCGATCGCAAACATCAACCTACCAAATGCCAGCTGTATAAATTGCAAGGCGAAAAATTGCTTGAAAATCGTATATCCTTCACAGCACAATTCAGCTACGTTTTTATGTTCGAAGACCCTTTCCACGGGAATTGAAACAGGTTTGATCTAAAAAGATGAATCTGTCATGTGTTTGATCTTTTCATATGTCGTTGCATGCTGCTATATACCTGTGATAATGCATGTGCACAAACATGTGGGGAGTGCAAACTCTGCAAGAAACTTACTAACATTTGATGATTCGTTAGGATTCGTGTTGTAATTTGCAACCAAAAACAAAATGTGCGGCAAATAACAAATCCGTGCGGAAATTTTTGCATTGCTTATGGCAACCGAAAATACTACGGGAATCAACTATTGAAATTGAAATTCTTGCAAGTAAGCACAAGTGATTAATAATATACAAGAAAAACAATGGCCAAAGCGATAGGCGATGACGACATACTTTGGACGTTAAAGATGATAAATATTGCCATTATAATCAGTGATGGTTAATATTAAAACTGACGTTGAAACCACAAGTGACGTGAACGTTGAAAATTAAGACTTCAAACTCACTATACCGTATCCATAGAAACCACTATACAAGGCAATAGCATTTGCATCATATCTCTGAGACAGAAATGAAGGCTACTGAACAATGACTTTCGTTCTTTTAACAAGTGAAATTGCTAGTACCGAAGACCTACGTATCTGCTAGAGTTGAGTTTCTATAACTGCAGAACCATAACAACAAGCGCACTCCACCAACTCCCAGCAAAACCTAACTGGGTACGAATACATGTCCTATACTATTCTACAGGTAAACAACAAAATCTCGGAGTTTATAGTCCAGCTTATCGTGACTTCGTTTCGCATGCTGAATCGATTGTCTCTATTAGACTCTTTTCCGCTTGATTGGATCTTATGCGAAGCAAATTAACGTCTACGTAAATTCTTCCTTTTGTGAAAGATTTTTATTTCGGAGTTAGTGAAATGAGATCGTCGTCGTAACACATTTTCGGCCGACAGCAGTTTACTGTCCCCGAACCCACAACCCTTGCTCGGCATCACAGCTCAGTGTCATGGTGCGCGCACAAGCTTGTTCGGCTCCGTTTGTTCGACTAAAAACTAGATTTTTCTCTGACGCTATTGTTCGATAAGCCTCGCATGGCAAATACCAAGAGTTGTTTAAGGTTTTGCAACTTACCTGTAACACCAGTGAGCAGGTATCAAATAAATTACATTCGGTTTTAGAACTACCTGCAACAGACCAAGAGAAGCCTGGAGTTATTGCTGCCATTCTTATTACTCTTGCCGTTGTTGCTTTGATTGTATCTGGATGTGCATGCGCATACAAAAAAAGAGCTTATGCCGCATTCCGAACTACTATGTATGGTAAGGTTCATGGCAATACTAAGAGGTCTGGAATTTGTCGTTAATGTTCGGCGTGTATATTATAAAAATCATAACACATAACATTTTTTAGAAAAAGTGAATAACGCAGTTTTGCAGTAAGGTTTTAACTGCCGACCACGCGAACATATGGAAACTTACGAAAAAAGACCACTCTTATTTCCAGATACTCTAATGAGTGATAACGAAGCTCAACGACTGTCGACACTGAAAGCAACGAAAGTGAACTGATTAAAAAATCTTGGCATCGCTGCTGCAAAAACAGCAGTAACTGTACCTGTGGCGATGGACGAAGAAGAACGTATTTTGTATCGAAAGCAGAAGGACTGGCAGCAATTCGATAGTCGCGTATTTCAGTGATAATACATCCGGAATAAAAGACGTTTTCTTCCAGATTTTCAAGCGTCTGAACCAACATTGGTGGAATCTGAAATGCACTAGCAGCATTGACTGGTCAAGCGCTTGGGCAGTCACACAAAACAATCATACACAAATAAAAATGATTAAACTACTATCATTATCTACTCTTTCGCCTTAACACCAAGGGACAAAGACAGACTTTCATTCAGGTATAGCGGTTGAAGAAAACTAGTGCAAAACGACTCCTAGCGCTTTACCGGCGTCCACGGCCGGTATTACTTTGTCACGATATAGCTAACAACTTTGTGTGATACAGACGTAGATGTCGCCCGGTTTTTTGTTTCAAACTCAAAATACACCCAATCGTGTTTCACACGTGAAATACACCCAATCCTTAAACACAGAAAATCAACAATATACGTAAGTGTTAGCGGAGACACGTAAAATACGTTGAAAACAGCGATTTCGTTTAGAAGTTCTTACTACACGCAAAGCAGCCTGAATTACAGGTTAAGGCCTTGCCCTTTAAACATGGTAGTTGTAACCGCAAGAGAATGTGAACTAAAAAGGTAAACTGCTCTCACTGCAGCTGAAAAACCTGTGAAAAATGTGCGCATTAGGGCAAAATTTTTTGAAGGAGCAACTAAGTACTATGAGAAACTTTTCAGTGAACTTAAAATTAGGAAATATGGGCAAAATTTGTCAAAGGTTTAACGATGACCCCTTTCTAGTTGTTCTAAGGATTTTACAAAAAACGAAAAAACTGGAGAATCGGGGCAGAGGTAGCGCGATAACTCTGAAATAAGCTTGGGCAAAATTTATTTAAATAATTTGGTTGCCCAAATGTATGCCTGCACGCATTACGTACCTTTTTGGCAAGACCTATCTGTGGTATAAAGTCATAGCAAATCAGCAATAGCAAGATAATATAAACGCGGAACACTCGAATGCGTTTGTTGCAAGAACGCAAAACAGTAGAGTTCAGACGTCACCCTGCGTTCAGATCGACAGCTCTCCGCCATACAGCAAAAGTTCAAGCTTAGGTAATTAAAATATTGTGGGTCTACCCCAGAACATTGCAAACATGGCCGGGCGAATCCACAGCAAACTTACGAATCCGGGTATAGCACTGCTTTTACTTTTTACAAATTTACGCAATGTTTTTACGCACACAAAAATGTGCTTGTACAGATAGTAAATAGTTTGAAAACTAAACGTAGGAGATTTAAAGGTTTTTACAAAAAAAGTTATCAACTTCGCATCCCTAGGCCAGTCGTAATTTATTTCACGTGCTGACTCGAGACTGAGTAACATGAAGGATTTTTGACTAACTACAGTATACAGCCATGAACAGGCAAAGGTGCAGCCATGGGGGGGTTCAAGGTCTGAAGTTGGAAAATGTGGTGTTCACACTGAAACTTAATGAACAAAATGGTAATTATGTGGAAGAGTCCACAACTTTTGTTGTAAGAACAGTCATTTCTTTGTTTAGAAGATATACACACATGTTAGGTGATCCAGTAACAGGGAAATAAACACTTTTAAAGGCTAGGTAGCTCTGCTCCCTGTCTACTTTATGAAAGTCCTAGCTGTGCTCCATATAAACAAGTATGGACAACACCAGTGATGTGAGTGCTGGGCAGGGATATATCCTGTTGCAGATTCGATCAAACGATCGAAAAAATTTGGTTTTCTTTTGAAAACATCTACCATAGTTGCTCAGGGTTAAAGTGCTCTGCTCAGTAATCGCACTCAGGATATCACTCGGGCGCACGGACTCCACTCATACAGGTTTCAGAGCATTGTGAGTCAGACCCGAGTAAAACGCAGTGGCGAGAACAGTTCGCTGTTTCGTTCCTCTATTTAATTACTTTCGTTTGTTTCTTTAGCTATGTCGACTTTTCAGTTTATTAACAGTCAATAAAGACTGGAATTCTCGTAACACTATGGATACTACTTTTCAACCCATACTTAAAAAGAACCTAATAATTTTTTAAGAACAACTGATTTTAAGATGCATCATATTCCTTGAAATGAGCAAGTACATTTAATATGTATTTGTCAACTATTTCTGCAGCAAAACACTTCCAAATGCATACCATACAGCAAGGGTCTCCAAACTACAGCCCGCGAAGCCATTTTATCCGGCCCGCGAAAGCATTTTGCCAATAATTAAAAAGTAATAAAATTACGAAAAATTTGTTGACATGGTACCGAAACAATCACATTATGAAAGATGTCCGGCCCTCGGACTGTTGAGTAATAGCTTATGTGGCTCTCGGACAAAAAAGTTTGGAGACCCCTGCCATACAGCATATCATTACATGATGTACTGGTTAAGCAATGGCTGCTTAAGGAGCATTAAGCAGAATTACAAACTGCAGAAGAATACAAAAAATACAAGTTCTAAACCTACAGCATACACAAACACACCTCTTCGTTATCTATGTATTCCAGAATCTCGTATTCATCATACGGCAATGCCATCGTTTCAATGTATGCACCATTGCTTCCTTTCACCATGAAAGAGAAGCCATTTTCAAGAGGAAACAAGTTCAGAATTAAAGTATTAAGGTTTTTGTTTGAAAGACACAATGATTTCAAGGGGTCCTGGCTGAAACGTTGATGCTGAAAATACAGTTTAAATTGAAAAAGGCATGAAAGCAGTTTTTAAAATGGGTGTCAAGAAGTGATATAATCATCATTTTTACAACTGCCACTCATGACATGAGGGGACCCCAAATATCACATCAGGGCTCTCTACAACATAGACAAGTTAAGCAAACCCAGGATTGCTTAAAAACCTGCTTTTTCTCAAAAAGTGCAGCCCAAGATGTTTCTATGAAATCAACTTGTTTTTAGGCATAAAACCGGGATTGACTAAGCAAAAATAAATTTCTTATAATGAAGTTGGAAAGATGCCTGTTTTTGTAAACAGCAAACTTGGTGAACAACCACAGAATAACCAATTCTTTATTGGTGTATGAAAATAACCAGATTTATCCACAGCAAATGACGATGTAACTCTGGTTTGATTTGTTTTAAAATCCGTTTAGCATGGAATCCATATCACAATTGTATACTACTAACGTATGCATGATGGTTTATATCAAAATATTTGTTGTGTTGTAAGCTTTCCAACAATGTCTAAGATGTTGCTGCCCAGGTTGCAAGTTATTATCAGAAAGGCAATGCCATGTAATTATGTGGTTCTGCAGACCCCAAAGGTTAAAAGCAAGGACTGAGAGCTGTTGCACGTTTTATTAGCCCATGACTGGCAGTTGTTATGCTAATTTGCACAGAAAACAAAACTCACACTACTTGTGTAAGACCCAGAGCAGTTGATATAGTTTAAGCCTACTTCTCCAGACCAGAAATAAGCTAAATATCTGACTACAAAAACAGGATCAAAGGAACACAGGTAATCTTCAGGAACAGAAAAAATGTTATTAACAGACACAACAAAAATGGTTATATAACAACTATTTTGTCACAAATGCATTACACATTTCTGGTAAACATACGTAAGAAGTATGATGTGCATTTTTCACTGCATTTTCTATCTAACAGACAGTATGTAGGAGCAGAATAACACCAAATTTTGCAAATTAACACCAAACATACCTTGACTGCAGATTCATCTTCTGAGTCTTCATCATTACATTCTCTTGCATAAATATCTTGCATGCGACTGAAGATTGACTTCCATTTAGATGGTGACTGTACAGGCACTGATGGAAATTTGGGACATTGCTCTGCACATTCAATCATGAACTAGAAAAACAAAGATATATATTCTATTTGTGGCTTCACCAACATTGGTGAATGCTGAGCCTTAATCCTTGTAAAAAAATTCTTCGCTGACACAACTGCCAGCATAATAACTTAAACTGTAGTGTGGTCTTATGGTCTATGCACACATTTCCATTATTTTCACCATTTGAAACAACAGATCTTAGCCAATTTTGCTTACAAGAAATCCTTCACAAAAATGGACAAAAAACAGGTAAATTAAGAATGCAAGAGCTATGGACAAACACACCCTTGTGATCAAGATTACATTTCTTCCAAAATTCTGTCTTTAAATAAAGGCTATGCACAAAAATACATTTATGATCAAGAATATATCATTCACACCACATAATATTCTTTCAACAACAAAGTTTTTCAACAGTTACCATCAATCATGTTTTGATATATGTACACTGACACAAACAAACCAGAAAGACAATGCTCATCATAAAAGGTGATGACCGAAACATTAACAACACATTGCAACTAATAAATTCATAAATTCAAGTGAGTGTTTGCAAACTTACGCAGACATCCAATTACAAGTTGATTTTAACTGCAATTTGGGGCATAGTAAACATACCTAATTTTTTTAGCTGTTGATTGTTTTTTTTCAGAAAATGTCCTATAAAATTTAGGTTTATTAATCATCATGTCCAAAAACATCATGGCAACTGCTAAATATGTTGAAGTTAGAGAACAAAACAACAAATTAGGAATATTTTTGCAGGCCTTTTTCTTTCCACATGACACATATTGTTCTTGGTATTAGGCAACAAGCCAAAGACACAATACTTGCTTCTATGACCTTTGCCATAGTGATTTGCAGCAAAGCATGTGTCTGTTGAATTGTGTTAACCTTGAAACTATTAAACAAAACTTGGCAATTTTAAGCACGCAGACTCATATGCTCGTTGATTAATTTAGGTGCGTGTCAAGACAATGCAGAGAATTTTTACTCTACCACTGTAACTGGGTGTTGCTTAACTAAGAGCCATTTATATAAAGTCACATTAAATGTTGCATGAGGACAAGTGAATAGGAGACAATATTTGTTCACTGCAGGAATTTGCATTTCTGTCTGAACTAGCTCTTGACAACAGAACACCGTACGTTTGTAAATATAACTGGCCATTCTACACAATGGTCTTGCTGGCAATTGGTCAGCTTCACTAATATTTTTTAAGATGTAAACATATTTAGCCTATATAAATGCATTTTGTAAAACAAAAATACATTTTATAAAACATTGAAACAATGAAGTTTGTATAAACGCATCTTGACGACCTTGAGGAGTTTGATTACCATATACACAAAGTTTTCATTGATCTATTCACCTAGTATTTTGTTTACAACCAAATGCTGGCAAATCAAAATTTATAAACAATCATGGGCTCTCTATCATTTACCTGCTTTAGATCTAAACATGGTCTTCATCTGTTAGAATTAAGGAAGAAGTTGAAGTTGCTTAGGATGAACTTAATTTATTCATGGTGTAAGAATCTGATAAGTAGGGCCATTTAAAGTTATATTTTTTTCTGTGCTTCGGGAAGCTATGAAACGCATTTTAAAATAACAATCGCACCCCTACGAAGTCTATAACAAAAGTTATACAGTCATAAAACGTCATATTTTCCACGTTAGGTCATAAAGTCATGTTTTGCATATTTACAACCTAATTCAATAAGGAAACCATTAAAACAATCTCAAAATATCAGGTGAAACTACTATATCGCTAGGTCTAAGCTGCATCCTGCAAATTGAACCTACTTGGGCATCTTGCGAATGTTGGCAAAGACATCTAGGTGAACCAAGATATTTGGATGAAATGTAATGCACTGCCAAAAATGTGTTGCTGCTGCCGAAAAAAAATAAAGCAATGCCCATGCATGTTTTCAATTCGCTTCAAAACATGTTTTGCTCATGTTTGGAGCTGTTTATTTTAGTGGGCTTCAACAAAGCATAGGTTACCATATCAAACGCCTATTTTTGCTGGCAATGCTTCTTTGTATGGTAGATGTACGTTCTAGCTCAGGCACTTTTTTTTGGTCATATAAAGTCATATTTGCTGAAAAATAAAGTCATATTATCAAGTGTTTTTAGGTTATAAAAAATGGCCCAACTGATAAGACTGAGAAAATTGCTAATTCTGGAAAATTAGGATGAACTTCTTGACAAAAAAATTACTTTAACAACATTTACCACCTGATAACCAATTCAGAATCAGAGGCAACCACAAAATCTTCAGATTTTTATGGAAGAGCTTATCACTAATTCAAGTGACTGGTTTCAAGAGCATAAAAGTGGTGGTATCTTTGGCCAATCTCAAGTCTTCATATCAAGCAATTCTTCATCAAATCAGGTTGAAATCTAACACTATGGTGAGAAGGTGTCAATGCATGGCTATCTTGTATAAATTGGACAAACACAGTGCTGGGCAAAGACACAGTTCTGCCAACCAGATGATAACTTCTGCAAAAGTGTTAACAACAGCATAGATTAACCAAATCTTGTAGCAATTGCAGCTGCTTAGCTGAAATTTAATGCAAAGAATGTAACAGATGAAAGGTCTTCAGTTTATTGTCACATTTGCAAAGGCCAGCAACTGTTTTTAATTATGATTTTAACAATGCACAACACACATAAAGAAGCGCAGTTGCAAACCACAGCTAGCTATTATTGACTCACAAATAGATAAAGTTAAAATGGTGTTGTCTTAGCAATCCTGTTTGCTAGTAAGAAGTGAGAAGTAGGTTGTTATATTTATAGTAAATCATGTTTTGAGCAGCATAAAAATCCATATAAACAAAAACAGCAAACTATAAAAAGAAAATAAGTTTACTTCAGCAGTTTCCACAAAGGTTTCCAACATCTTTCTTATGCTGAATAAGAATGATCCTTTCACTTCATTGCCAAGGTTATCTTTTACAGTGAACAACAGACAATAACTGAAACCAATAATTGCACAACATGTTTAGTAAGAAACAGCTTACCAAACA
>JGI24021J15306_10005166_pt1 | contig 15430 bp, 14 predicted proteins | sample Ectturendosymbi1_FD_15306 | JGI IMG/M metagenome (IMG submission 15306)
GATGATATTCAGAGACAAGTGAAATCATTATACTGTGCAGCAAACAAACTCAGAGGCACTTTTGATCAGTGCTCTCCTGCAGTAAAAAACACTGTAATTTCGTGCCTATTGCATGCTAGTGTATGCTTAACAATTGTGGAGCAAATACACAAAGACCAGTATGAAGCGCTTAACGTGCTGCGTACAACAATACCTATCAAATTACGCATTACATACCCAGAAATGTAAGTGTTCGCCCACACCACGTTAGTCATTGTGTCAGAACCTTTGATGCCCGACTAAGAAACAGTTCGTATCGACTTTTTATGCGATGCGCATCTTCATCCAACTTTTTCATTCGTTCGCTTCAGATGTCTGATGCCTTTTACAAATCTACATTTTTCCTCAATCATTCAACGCTCCTGTTTGATGGAGACCAAATGCAGTAGTTGTTGGTGAATTGTTTCGGTTTTCGCGTCTCATCAGTATTGCTTTTGTGCAGTAAAAAATGTGTGGGCAATGTGTACACACCAAGCATACAAAAAAAGTAAGAAATGCTGTTAAAGTGTTTTGCTCCTTACAATGTTGGTCATGTGCAAACACCGATTCTGTAATGCGCTTCTGCATGAATANCCATTTTTGTGCTCGTGAGGATGGCAATAGAGTTGTGGCGATGGTGAAGTGTTTTGCTCCTCTCCGTGTTGGTTATGTCAAAACCGATTCTGTAATGCGCTACTGTGTGGCTAACTATTTTTTGTGCTCTTGTGTCCATGATCGCGTCTGTATGGACCAGGCGTCAGCAGCAAACTACTACAGTATTATTATTATTATAAAGGTTGCCTAGACGAAAGTTTCACTAATGTTTTGGGAGCTAAAAAAGGAAACGATCGACTGCAGACTTGAATGGTGAACTGCAATAAAATGTGTGCAAGTGTGGTTCGTGAAGCTGCGACCTGTAACTTACAAAAACAAAAGACAGGTTGCTCCAGTTCAGTGCTTCCCAACGTTTTTCAGCTTGTTATCCATTTTTATTCAAGACAAGTTTTCGTGGGGCCCACTATGAGATATTATGGTGAAACATCAACGAACAAATTGTGACGGTAGAAGGAAACAAAATATCAACAACGCATGCAATTTACTCTTTTAATGGAAAATTGAGCTTGCTCATTAGACCTAATCAACAGAAAGTCACTAAATTAAAAAAAATGTTTTAATTAAACACCAGAAAATTAACATTTTAAATGCTTGGCGGCCCTGCTGCAGGAACTTCGCGGCCCATTGATTGGGAACGCTGTTCTAGTTGACATTTTCAGAAAAGTGTTAACAAAAAAGCGCAACCATGGCATGTCGACGCAGCCGAATTTAAACTGACGACAGTTTACAGCACAAGAAACGAAAGCAATCAACTTTACCGAAGGGACGTCCGTGAAGGAAGCCAAGCAGATTGGTTAAGTTGCTAAATACTTCCCGTCCCGCAACACAGTTAGTCTTTACAGTAGTGAGGTCTTCGCACAAGATAAACACGATGATTCCGGGCTCAGGAATAATTATTGCTACCGAGTATTTCTCAGATCCATATTTCATGTAAACCATGCATGTTTTGTAACATAGTCAAAAAAAACACTTAGGAGATACGATAAGCAATAATGTGATGCTCAGCAGCTTTTTTGAAACTTGCTTAACTGTTCTTGAAGATCAGCCTAAAGATAAAGTAGGGTCGAAACAAGGCCCTTCAGCGTCTGGATGATGTCAACGAAAGCAGTCATCATTTTTAGGAAACTGGAACTCCCACTGGAGTCGAAAAACTTGAAGTCCACTGTAAGTTTGCAACAAATGCTGTTGCTGTTGGAATAATTTGTATAAGCACGTCGTGGTGCTGCTGGCAGTGGACTTAAAGCAATAAGNATTCGACAGAAGTAGACTCACTCTTGACATTTTACCTTTAATGAAACTAAGTTAAAGGTCATGTGCAAGTTGCAGTGAATTCGTTGCATTCTCAGTTGGCAGCGGCAGTAATTACAAAGAATATAGGTCAGCAAGTTACATATATATTGTTGTTGCCTTCTTCAGTTGTTTAGCCTAATAATGCCGTTGAGATGCAGCATGCCATGTTGCAACAAGGGAAACTACGGTGGTAGCCTGAAAGTAGATGTTTTCCAATTTCCAGCTGATGAAGCACTGAAGCAAAAGTGGATATATGCCATTCGGAGGAACGACTTTGCACCAACACGATACAGCAAGGAAAGCACATATCGCACAAGTACTTGGCATCTAGAAACATGGTTTCATTCACAAAATCATGCCAAGAACTGTTGTTTTTATTGCCCGGTTGGAAAGTAGTTCCTAGCAAATAAGATTTTGCTTACTTTTGAAAAAGCAGGTGAGGATAAGGAGATCCACAATATTACTGCGAAACGATTTAATATTTTTGGCCTGGTGGTGTGTTCTTCTCAGCTGAAAAGCTAATGTATGTAATTTTTAATTGATCATATCTCAATAAGCTGTCTGCGCACACTCGAGTCACTTTTGAAAATTTTTAGGTGTTCAAAAAAATCTCGGAAAACTGAAATTTGCTGAAAACTTTGGCATTTGATGAAAAACCTGGCCGACATCTGTCATATCCTTGAAAGGTACCCAGACTGCTGCCAGTTGTCCTTTCACAAATGCCAAACTGCCCAGAATATTTGTCGGGACCAAGCTCACCACGTAGGCTGAGTTTGAATGAAAGATTAGTTTAAAAAGAACAGTCAAATTTATCAAAAGCTTTGATGCAGAGCGAGGACGAATGCGAGGAACAGGAAAAATACGCTCTCTGCCTAACTTTGGAAGACGTAAAGCATAAGGTGCAAACCGAAAAGCCGTGGCAACTGGTTGACAGTGACACTACTAACGATTTCACTATCTGCACATTGGCAACAATCAAGTGACCTTGGTTGAGAAATGTTTAAACGACTGACGAGAACTTAATGCTCACTTGCTATATGCGTTCCGTCAAACTTCCATATCTGGATAATTTTCAGTTCCCTTTGAAAGTGAACAGCCTGCGCACAATCAAAGCTGTGCGAGACCTTTTAATAAACATTCAAACGTCACCCTGAACAAACTGCTGTGATAGTTAGTTCATTTCAGTTTTTCAAATAGTTCTGTCACTGCTTATTCCCTTAAAATCAGAAAACTGTAAATATCATGGAGTGACATGTTTCATGGATGAGCAAATACGATTGATGACGCAAAGTATTTATAGTTATTCCTACGATTATCTGGTATTCGCTTCTGTTTTTCTGCAGCACTGCACCACAGGTTTTTCCACACAAGTGGCAACTGTCTTCTGCCATGTTACAACGTAATTCGAAAAATAACACTGTCATATTCAATGAGGCCTTTGACTGAACATCACGACAGCACGCTTTTGTGTTGTGTCAAAGAAAAAGTGAAAATCTTGCAGCCGAGGACAACACTGTTGTGGTTTTTTATTGATGAAATTCACATCCAACAGTTTTTGATTACACAGGTGGTAGGAACAGCAAAGAAGTCAGCGAAATCAGAGTGCTTTCATGATGAGCAGCATCCTGTCTAAGTACGAGAGTCCTGCGCGGGGCGGGTGCGGGAACCCGCAGATTTACGCGTGAGGGTCGGGCGCTGGTTGAATTTGGTGCGATGCGGGCGCGTGCGGGTTGAACTTGGTGCGGAGGGGGTCTGGGGCGGAGTAAGAAATTCTTTGTGCGGGTAACTGAATGTTAACTCAAGGCATGCGAAAGTGACATGAGCAAAAAATTTATGATACAGAAAGCTTGTAATACAAACGTGCAGAAAAGCTTTGCCAATTGAAATGCCTCATTGGGTCAAAATGATGTCACATCTTCGTGATGGTCTCATATCGCATGACTTACATTCATTTTAGCAAAACAAAATTTAGTTTAAAGCTACTGAGAGTATTTGAATACTAATTGCATTGGTAACGACTGTATGGTACATCAAATCCCTCCCAAACTGTTATGATATGGGCAAATTTAGTTCTAATGGAAGAACAAGGGTACTTAGAAATCAGTTCAGTACAGAGAGCACATGAGTAAAAATCAGAAAACTAGAAATCAGTTTTGCACCGAGGTGTCATTGGACACGTGGAAATCCACCAGCGCATAGTGCATGCACATGATAAACAGGCACTGAAGACCATTGCATCGAAAATGTCGAATTTGAGATTATAAAAATAAAGTCAGGCTGTCATATTGTACATACACAATAATGAACAGTTTCCTGGGCCGCATGCGGGCCGCGGGTTTGACATAGCTGGTGTAGAGACATTCTCCAGTGGTAGCGAGACCACAGATTGGAGTTTCCAGGTCTGCCATCTTGCAGGAAATACTTTTTGCGTGATAGCAACCACCGCTGCTAATGAAGGAGTGTTTATTATCGATGATCATGTCGTGAATAGTAGAAAAGCAAATTTGAAAGAGTTCTTCAGTGAACGACAAACTCTTTTTTCAACAGTGCTCTGAGAAAGAAGGGCTGAAGTTCGACTAGATTTTACATTTTTACCTTATAGTGTTTTTCCCGACCTTCCGTTGGATTTGAAATGAACCACTGAATAAATTGCCAACTAGCGATGAAACAAACTACATGATTTTAGTGGTTTTCAGACACACGGCGACTGGTGCAATTTTGGGACGGAAACAGTGCGAGGCGGGTTAGAAGTCTGCGGGTGCGGTGCGGGTTTGAATTTTGCGCGTGCGGGGTGGGAGCGGACAAAAAATTAACCCGCGCAGGACTCAACTAAGTACAAAGATGCTATGCATATCCCGCTCACTTACAGAATCAACAGCGAACACCTGTTTGCCCTAATCCAAAGTACTATGTAGGGTTTCGGAAAAGCGGGATTACGCGTCATTTCTGTTATTACGAACAACAATGCCGTTAACCGAAAAGCAATGTCATTCTTTGCAATGCCCCCCAAACTTTTCCCAGGTAGTTTTAATGCATTGAAGCAATTAAATCAGCTGGAATGCGGCTCAATTGTGAGATTTGCCTCAAACTGTCTTTGAAAGCGTTGAACCCTTCTACTTTTGAGAAACAAAATGCGAATTAGGCTATGCGTGTATTTAACGATTTCGTCGCTCAAGCCTTGGTCGATCTTGGCAGCAAGCACAACATTTTGCATTTTTATGATACCACCCAGCGTTTACATTAAAAGAATTTCAACCTGGTGGGATGTAGTTAACGTTAAAACGCCAACCAAGCGCTTGCATTAAAAAATCCTTACCAACAGCCATTGACCAAACTCGATGCGGAACCGAGATGTTTTTTAATTTGTTTAAATGGTTGTTGGCATGGAAAGAAATTCCTGGTGACTGTCGGAAATCACGCGAAGAAACTTTCACCGCATTGTGGAACACATGCTACGGGCTCCTTGCAGTAGTAGATTATTGCTTGTCAAAACTTGGGTTAAATTACGTACTTTCAGGGAAGTTTCAGACAGATTGCCTCGACCACGTTTTGGTCAATACTGTCAACTTTCTGGTAAAATTTCTTTATAAGTTTTTGGAAGTGACAAAAAACTTCGCTTGCTTTCTACTCTAAAGCTGAAACTCAAACGAAAGGACATAATTTTGACAACTTTGAGCTTGATTTGAATTAGTTTGTTTGCGTACCAAACGATTCAATTGAGTAGCTAGTGTTGCTATGCGATGACGATTTTTTGAAAGTTGAAGAGTGTTCACCCGAAATTGCTAAAATTGCTGCGTACGTTTGCTTTGCTATAAACGAATGGTTGAAGCATTTACTGTAAACTTCGAATGATTTCCAATATATTGAAGCTTCTTTTATTAAAGGCATTTCATATTTCTTTCAAATAATAGAAATGGTTTGCATTGCTTTGATAAGGTACTTGGTTAGTATTTAGATTTGTGAAAGTGATGAGTATGTTCTTCCCGGCAGGATTTTCCTGTTGAACTATTGCAATTAGTCTTGGAAGCCCAAGGATTTTCCAATGTTTTTCGATGGGCAAGTGTGAAAACAGCCATGATCCATATAAAATAGTAAACATGGCTTGCTAGATTTGTTCAAACATTTCTGATGAACGATTACTTTTTTGAAAGAAATGACCTACTCACCAGTGTGCAACCCTTGTAATACCACAAGATTACTTAATTGTCACAAAATAAGCTAATAAAGGCTTTAGCACTGTTTCACTGAAGCAGCAGTTCTCAACCTTTTCACTGAAGGGCGCCAAATCCAGACCTACAATTTTGTTGAAGAGTGGCACTAAAAAATTTCAACACAAGTAATTTGACACGTTTTGTTTTATTGCAGAATGAAATCTGTTACATAAAATATTAAATGTGTTATTGAAAGACTGCTGAGAGCCACACAAAGGGTGCTTGGTGGCCGCATGTGGCTCTAGGAAGTGCAGTTGAGAACCACTAGACTACAGGTTTACTCTGCCGGCCAAGTTTGCATTGGTGTTTTGTAATCTCTAGCCTGTTTGTTGCATCTTGTTGTTCACATTTTATGCCATTGTTGTTCACATTTTATGCCTGTGGTGCTAGAAACACACAATCTTAGCTTTCTTAGTGATCTTACTGTGTATAAACCAGGGCTGTGGATCCAGAACTCAAATTTCAGGTTGCGGCTCCAGGCATTTAACTGTTTGGCTCCAGCTCCAGAATGATTTGGCCCCTTATACAAAAACTGAAAACCATTGCATTATTTGTACAACTTGCTTGCTGCCCCACAAACTATGTCTGTTGAACGAGAAACCAAATTTCTTGCTCCGGCTCCACCATCTAAAATTTTTTGGCTCCGGCTCCAGCCATCTGGTATAAACTGGATCTCATCATGAGAGACAATTAAAAATAACATATTTCATTCCAGCATCCTGACCCAAGCTTTGGCATAATTATTATTTATCATGAAACACCTTTTTCACTTGTAGAGTTTCATCAGCAGACTTAAATTTTCTGGCTTGTTCAGCACATATTTCATAATTGACATTTTCATTGAAAAACAAACATCCATGAATTGCTTGTTTGTTCAAAGAGCAGCCGACAGTACAGACCTTTAAGGAGTGCATAGTTCAGTGCTTTCAACATTATACGGAGAGCATACATCTTTTTGTACACATCCAATTGGTGAAGTTACTGTAGATGAGCTGTTTTACTGCTGTGAATTGAAAATTTACTTAAACTACACAATTAACTAATAATACCTACCATTTGATTGGCACAAAGTGGTGAGTTTGTCTGCCAGTATTCAACTAATCAAAACTTGAAAAACCATGGTAGAATCCTTCTCATCCTCAAACAATTTACAAACAAAAAATGGGGCCAAGCAAGCTTATCAGTTGACATTTTTTAAATAATATTCTATAGTTTTATGTGCAGTCCAAGCTGCTCATATTTTACTTTAATACTAAAACCAATAGGTTTACAACATGTATTGCAGCAAAAATGAATGTCAGAGGATACTGTAGCATTAGACCTATTCCAGCATACATTATGCAAGAGGAGAAATTGCCAGAACAGTACTTCTTGTTACCACAATATTCATTGATGTCTTGCTTGTTATCAATATTTCATTGTAATAACCTATTTGGTGAACAAGCTAGTGAGCTATTACTGAAATGGTTCATCAACATCAATAATTCTTTCATTACATGCTGCAGCACAGGTATACGACAGGTTGTCAAAAATACATTTAACAACCCTGAGCATTTGACGCTTGCTATGCTGGTGACAACTGTCAAATACTAAACAACCTATATGTGACAACTGCAAAACCAATGGTGATCTCAAATTATTCATATTTGCACAAATCGGTAACTATTTCCAACACCAACTCAATGATATTTTTATAGACAAAGGATGCATTAGGCAACTATCCAAAAAACTGCAAACATAAAATTCTACCTGTCTGGTTTTCAACCACCTTGAGATGCAATGAAAATGGAAAGCATGATTGCAAACTCCCCAAGCAACTGTACATTCATCTGATGTAGCCGATGCTTGATTAGCTTGGCATTCAATGCACAAATCCATGATATGATTGCGGCAAATGGCACAGTTGTCAACCACGATGTCCCAAGCCCACAATGCCACAGCATTCCATTTTTTTACCTATGAGGATAAAGAAGTAAACTTGATATGCAATAATACAGCTTCACAAACACTGTAGGTCAGTTAAAGATTAAAAGTGAGTGAAGCACACTCAACAGAAAAAAGAACACACTGGAAGACAGACAGTGTGGTATTATGTCAATGACAGTGCATGTTCACTCTGGTCTTCTGCAAATGATTTCAAAGATTTCACATGCTGTTCTAGCTCAAATTGGGGCATAAAATGATGTAAAGAGCTTGGCATAATGCATACTCAGCTGAGTGTGTCATTCAGAGGTGCACCGCATGCTTCAGAGCAAAATGTTACAAACTCAATACTACAACTCGCTTGTTTGCAAGTGACATCTCCCAGCAGTCAGAAAAATAACCTTCAATATCAATATTGTTTCAACCTTTCACTCTAAAAGTTTGATGTGTTTCAAAGAGAATATCACAGTTCAGCTTATCTGACAAGGTATTTTGCAACAACCAAACCATGAAGACAAAGTTGTTTTAGAAACTTGGAATGCAGCAACACATTATTTAAGAGACATTCATTTACAGTAGAACACATTTCCTGAGTTGTCATATTACAATAACATAAACACAATTAGCTTTCAAGAGGTTTATTTCTGATTGACTAATATTATTCACCATCAAACTATAGACAACAGACATGGGGTAAATGTAATCAACTACAGTTGTTTGAGTAATCGTAATTGATTAAACTGATTAAAAATGACATGTAATCGTGATCAACGATTACTTTTGCGTTTAAACTTGGAATTCTTCATGCTATGTCACTGCAATGAACTGCGGTTTATGTTTTGTCTAGAGACATTTTGCAACAAAATAAGAGTTTTAGGTAAAAACAAATAGACACTTTGCCAACAGAAGAATAAGCATTACATTATGAAGAAAGGTGTTGGTTTTATTTATCTATATTCAGTGTGAACTTATATCAATCATAAATATAAGTTCAACTTTTTTCAGACGAATAAAAGTAATTTAACCTAGTCAAAAGCACCTTTCCACAATGTTGGTAACTACAGTAGCATGCGAACAGAGACTATCCACCAGATACTGGTAACAAAACTCAACTAAACCTGCTACGTTTTGTTAACCATTGACTTTCGGTCCAATAGACAGATACGCAGCTATATTGGCATCGTTATTCATTTTAAACAAAAAGCTGCACAATTCTATGCTGGGTTGCAGACAATCCAAAGGCCATGCTGAAAACATCGTAACCCAGTGTGAAGAAATAGTTAGCAAATTTAAAAATACTAACAAAAGACTTTTCAGTGTTGATAGACAAGTGTTTAAGCCTGATAGATATTGTTTGACTAATAATAGAGTTGAAACATTGATGTTTATCCACTGTAATAAACATTTTAAACCTTGAATATTTTTGTTTGATCAATCTTACAAGTGTTTGTTGACTCTTGTCTGCACAAACATTTCAGCAAACAATGCATTACGATTTTTCTCTTTTCAGTGCTTGCTCCTCAATGATTTGTAATTGCATTTATTCATATTTTATCTTGTCTGAAAATCTACTTACATCAAATCATGCAAATGGGCATTGTTTGCTTTCTGAGGATCTTTCAAGACAAATGTAATCATAATTGTAATTACTTTTAAAGTATTCATAATCGAGCATGTGGCAATAATCATAATCGATTACATTTGCAATGTAATCGCCACATGTCTGATAGATAGCTAATTTTCTTTGATGGCAAGCCTTTGTGCAGGTTATTTCTTTGATTAAGGTTCATGAGGTTCAAGGTTTCCATGAGGTTCATGGAAAAATTTTTATGACAAGTTGGGCTCTTTTATGAAACTTTCTGCTGTCAGTTGGTGACCAATCTTAATTCAAAGCTACGATTTCAAGCTTGTGTAATGACTTCTACAAATTTGCGAATTGATGTATTTTATTAGGATTGATAAACCACATTAATTAGTCTTTGAAACTAGTCTTTTGATCTTGATACTTTAAGGTGGAAGTGGAAATGCACATACCTCAAATCTTTTCTTAGCCCCAGTGGTTGCAGCAGATGTTGAAGGTTGGTCCACTTCCATCATTGCGTAATGAAATGATATAGCCAGCAACACCCACACAGAAATTAGTTTTCACTGTTAAAAACTAAAGAGATGATAAGCATTTTCCATAATAACAGGTTTCAAAGCTTTATTACTCAAAGAAGAGCAGTAGGCTTAAGGATCAGAAAGGTACTGCATGACGTTTCTCATAAAATATCTGATATATCTGTGCATTCATTGAAACATGGTGCAAGTGCCACACAAGACATGAAGCACACTTGGATGTGCAAAACATGCACAGTAGAACTGGTAACCATGAGGGTAAATTTGTTTATAACTTCAGCTAAACTTCACAAACCATGTTTTGTAAACAAGCTGTTATAAAGAACTTCACTTGATATTTCAGTTTATCCTGTAACAAATAATTTTTGCATAAACCAGGTACATAAGTATGTCTTCTTAATTTAGTAACAAGAAAGCCACCAAATTCTGAATGTTCAAAAATGTCTGTAAAAGACATAAGAAAGTAATGTCATTTTGGCTGTCAATATCAAGATACTTGTCTACTACATTTGATAAACAATCACAAAATTATCTAGGCAAATTTTGCTAGCAAAGAATTCAGCGAACATGGGATATTTCCAGGACTAGAAACTACATTTGGCACACTGGAGAAACAAAGCAAGAGCAGCAAGGAGATTCCCTGATAATTGTGTCATTATCCCTGATCACGACACAACACAGACCCACAGAGTCATCATGCACCTTTATTATTTTTAAAAATACAGTAATGTATAGCCTACCCAAATGCTGGTTAAAATTTAATACCATCCCTAAAACAGTGTAACATATCACACAGGGCTTAACGCACTTCATCATTTATACTTGGTTTTTGTACTCTTTGGGAGTGCCACAAGTGGCGGGCACCCATCTCCAATTATATATGCATCTTGGACCACAGGGCTGCTTTTGCAGTGAATCTTATACTTGTGGCAAATCAATGGCATCATGGTCTGGTGCGTGAATTATTTCCTTGCACCCGTCCATTAACACTGAGCACAAGGCAGGATGTAATGTTTTAAAAGTCTTTAGTGACCCAACCAGAAATTGAACCCAGCCTACAAGTTTTGGTGTTCTTTCTTTGAAATCATGCCCAAGCCATTATTTTTGCGCCACTTTGCAATTCCATACCTCACCAAGTGATTGAGCTAGAGAGCTGTTCAAATACTTAAAAGATGTGACAAGTCTTCTAGTTTGAATTTCAAAACTATTGTATAGATTTAGATTTCATTTTTTTATGGACTGGGTGACACAGGTGGGGTAGGTTTAAGCCTTTTTGGCCTGAGGTTACCAGGCCCTGGATGCCAACGTCAGGAACCAAATTTTGAATCAAACTTTGATTTGAAAGTAGGCTATAATACGAGTCTTTAAAGCCCTTGAGTAGCTTTTTATCATTTCTGGTTCATAAATAATGGCCTAAAAACAATAAAGCAATTAATTGTTCACTTACTTAATAAATAATTATTAATTTTTTGCCATAAAACCAAAAATGCGAGATGGCTAATCAAGGGCTACCAACCTACTGTATGGGGCAAAATGAAAGACATCAGGACAATCAAAGGTCTAAATTAGGCATAAGGAAAAATTGTAAGATTAAAATAAATCATATGCAAATCCCAAGAGGAAAAGCTGGAAAAACACAAATTTCTGAAGTATCTCATCAGATAGGACTCTTCAACTACAGCAAAAATTGGGAGCCTGTTGCAATCCACATGCTGCAAGTACTTCTTCCACTAGTATTCCAGAAACCATCATTCAAATAAAAATATAAGGAATGTCAAATACCTGAGCAAGAGAATGGAATGCTTGGAAACATGGAAAGCTACAAGAACTTATCTTAGCATGCAAAGCTATTCAAACAATACTTAACAAATCAGTCAAAAATAAAAAAACAATCTGAACACAAAGCTCTCTAGAGACTAACTAAGCTAAAAGGACAAGTGAAAAAGGCCCTCAAATTTGTGGATACCGCCAATGTACATTGATGGAAAACATGAAATTGCTGAAGATATCATAAACAAGTTGCAAGAAACACATCTAAAAGCAAAGGAAATAAAACAATCTGCCATGATGATAATTTCTACCCCTGAAACAAAAACAGAGAATGTCATCTTTGAAAACATAACTCAAGCTGAAATTGCATCCAGCGCAAAAAGCTCATCAGGGTCTGGAGGACCAACACAGGTTGATATGGAAGCTTGGAGAAAAATTGTTTTTTTGTTTGTTTTGTTTTTTTGGTACTGTGCAGCTCGTGGGCTATGGAGTGCCAGGACAGAATGTGGGATGGTTTATCATACCGGTTTTCCTGTTTGTTTTATGTAGGTCAGGAAAGAGCGTTGAGCTTTAGGTATTCAAAGGAGTGTGATCCAGTTGAAGTTTATTTGCAGGGCGCAGATGTTACTTGTTAATTCTGTCCTTTGACTGTTGAATTTGGAGCAATGAATCAAAAAGTGTTCAACAGTTTCCAGAGTGCCACACGTATCACAGTGACCGTCCAGATGTAGTCCTAGTTTGTGAAGATGTCCGTTGAGTTGGCAGTGGCATGCAGAGGTCTGGTGATGCCCGGGGCGACTGCTTGTTTGGATGCCACCCTTCCAAATTCTAGTACTGAGTAGTGGTGTATGGTGGTCATTGTTACTGAATATACATTGTTTGTGACGTCATGATATGACATCACATTCATGTTTGCAAACCAACGTTTTGGCAAAGTTTTTGACACAACATGCATATTCAGGGACCCCAGGGCAGCTGTAGGGCAGGGAGAGCAGTAAAAAGTTGAGGGTAAACGAAACTTATAAAAAAAATTGTTACAAATTATGTTTGTTTCTGTTCATCAACAATGTTGACCTCAAAAATAATAAAAGAAATCACAGAAAATCATTCTGAATTTTCTGGGTGCCCAAATTGCTGCAATAAATTTATTTCAAGTCGATCTTGATAAACCATGAAATTACCTAAGATTCTGTTATGAAAAGGCACCTCAGCCTCCGTTGTCCGCTTTTTGAAAGGGCAGAGGGGACAATGCCCTCGCCATGCCTTCATTCTTCAGCGTCCCTGTGCATATTATTCTACACGCACTCTCTTTACTCGTTGTTGTAGGCTATAATGCAGGGGTGTCAAACATACGGCCGGCGGGCCAAAACCGGCCCGTTGCAAGGTTGAATCTGGCCTGCGGGATGATTTTGTAAAGTAAAAACTTCTTTGCTTGCTTGAGAAGTTTATCCAGTCATACTTCGATAACTGGTGACTAGATTTCAACTAGTTGAAACCTTAACGCAATTGCATGTATTTTATTGTTTTCCACTATTTTCTCATGTGAAATTTTCCCGTTTTCTGCATATTTCCTTTTGCATGTTCACACCAGTTTCAACTTTCAAACAGGTATATATGAACATTCAAAAGTACAACTACTATTGATAAAGTTTAACACTAGAACTCCGGGAGAAAATATACCTTGAGCTTCAGTGATGTCGATTTCAAAACCTTCGGAGTTCTAGGTACAACTCTACATAAAATTTGCTACGTAAAGCTTCTATTCGAATTATTGACCGAAAATAAACTGCACAGAAATCTGTTCGACAGGGTAAAATTTGAGAATCGGCAAAAAGCAATAAATGCAGAAAATTACACATTGAATTACGAAAAATGTCGAAATCGACATTGCCGGATTTCTAGTGTCAAAAAATACGCGGAAATGTTAACTAAAACTACTTGCTCAAGCAACTTCCTGTTTCAAATATGTCAACCTGGAGTGAAAACTGGGAGAACATCTTTGTAGTTTTTTGTGAAAATAAGAGACAAGGAAACTGTATTGTGGCGTAATAACATAAGGACGTATTGTTAGATGTAGATCTATTCTATGCTCGAACTTAGGCTTCTACTTTTCTTTAAATTGCTCAGTTTAGCCTTTATTCTCTATTCCGTGGCAGCTTCGTTTCCCAAAATGTCTTTATCGAAACAGAGAAAAGTTGACAAAGAATGCAGAGTTTTCCAACACAGTTGGTCCATTTCTTATTATTTTTACGGAGGTGAATGTGATACCTGCATGTTTGGTGTGTTCACAGCAGGTTTCAGTGGTGAACAAGTATAGCATTCAACGCCGCTATGAGACTCCTCATGCCGATAGATGCCTTGGCTTGCAAGGGCAACCGAGGAAAGAGAAGGTAAAGAAATTGATAGCAGGCTTGAAAAAACAGCAGTCTGTTTTTACCAGTAGCCGAGATATAAGTGTAGCAGCTCTAATGGCTAGCTACCTTATTGCTAATGACATAGCATTAGCATCAAAGCCATGCTGTGAGGGTGAGTTCGTGAAGACATGCATCCTAAAGGCTGCAGAAATCATGTCTTCTGAAAAGCTGAAGTTTTTGCTAATATTAGCCTGACGAGAAACATTGTAGCAGGGAGTATTTCGGACATTTCTGCGAAGTTAGACAGCCAACTGAAGAACAGTGTCAAGTCGTTTGTTATGTTTTCGGTTGCCCTTGATGAAAGCACAGACATTGCACAAATAGCCATATCTATTCGTGGCGTTGATGAGACTTTGCTTGTCACTGAGGAGTTCCTGGCTGGGGTTAGTGCCTATGATGGATACCACAATAGCCAATGATATTTTCAACTCTTTCCTTGGAGTACTAAACAGGGTCGCAGTAGACTGGTCCCGTGCTATCAGTATTGCTACAAATAACACGCCATCAATGATCGGGAAAAAAGCAGGTGTTGTGACAAAATTTAGATAAAAGTTCAGGTTATAAGTGGAGGACGTGAATTGTGGACATTTCACTGTATTTCGCACCAGGAGGCATTGTGTTGCAAGTCGTTGAAAATGGATCATGTCTTCACGGTCATGCAAGTAGTTGTCCAGACAGTTAATTTCTTCCTAAACACAGATCTTAATCACTGTCAGATGACAGTCTTCTCAGTGATAAGGCATTTTTTTATTTATGTGGGGAAGTTGAAAACTTTATGTGCTAATAATCATTTTCAGATAAGCTTGAACTTCTTGCATTAAAATTATGTAAACAGTTGGAAGTTGTCAATACTTATATTATAACAGGGGTGTTATACAGTGATTACATTGGTCCGGTCCACTTGAGATCAATCCTGTCTGAAGTGGCCCCTGAACTGAAAACGAATTTGACACCCCTGTTATAATGTGTCACCGTAATGAACAAAAATTATCATCGGTCTCCTAAGAAAGAGCAGTTCATAACTGCAAAAATATCCGGCAACGTGTTAAAACAGACTCAGAGGAGTAGAAC
>JGI24021J15306_10005167_pt1 | contig 15428 bp, 9 predicted proteins | sample Ectturendosymbi1_FD_15306 | JGI IMG/M metagenome (IMG submission 15306)
CCCCCCCCCCCTCTTGCGTACGCCCTTGGTTTCAGTTGGCGAAGCACACGAATATATTAAAAAAATAGTGTGTCAAAATGTCGGCAAAGAACGAAAGTGAAGTTAGGCAGCGCATACAAGTTTGAGACCAGACTTTGATGCCAACAATGTGACTCGTTCAACGTCATTGTGTGCACCCAAACAAACTCGAAAACATTTTTATAACCAAACTTACTGATACGATAAATGAAATCTGTGCAGCAATGAAAGAGTTCAAGGCAGTAAAACGCCAGTGTTTTCTGGGCATTAACGCGGGTGGATGATGTCCTTTTTGTGTGAACCATTCACAGTACTGCTGCACGTCTGCTGAGGTTTAGATAAGTTGCATTCCTGATGAATGTGATCACCCGAATCCAAAGTTGTGCAAAACTGTTTTGGCTCAGTTCTCACAAACGCAAATAAAGAGCTTTGCTGATAAAGCGTCAAGCACAGTCAACAGCTTTGTACGAGTAAATTTAACTGTAGACAGTTGTATTTCCAGTTGCATCTAGCCATAAACTTCCAGCTTCTTTGAAAAAATGACATTAAAAAAGTAAACAGGGAAAGTTTACAGAAGTTTGTTTCTTTTGCTCCAACAAAGTTATATGCAGGATTGTTAAAGGAAATGCTTAAAAAATGCTTCTGTGAAGTTGAAACGATATCCATTGAACTTTTTTGTGTTTGGCTGGTACTCAGATTCGAATTGCCAACCCTCTACACTCCAGCTTGCTGGCCAAGTTGCCCACATTCTGCTAACAATGCATTTCTTGCTCAGACGAAAGTTTTAGTATTTCTTTACTTTGCTATTTTCACGTGTCAGAAAGGCAGGAATGCAGTGTATGTATGTCGAATGCTTGTCGAATATTTTCATGACATTTTTCGTTGACCACTTAAATGATTTGCTTCCACAACGACTATGCCATTGAATAGGATTCTGAGAATTCTGTAGATGATGATTCATCACATGGGGCTGTCTTGATGGTATTCTGTTTTTCAACGTCGAGGTTTTAATACACGAAAAAATAAATTTTAGTTCTTGTTATATTCTTACCAATTTTAGTAACAATCAACTCATTATTGTAACAACTACCAATTTTAGCGCAGAATGATTTTTCACACGCAAGCCACACATGATTTCAGCGAACCCCGCGGCTCGTTCGTAGAGAGTGTGGAGACAGATGAAAGACAAATTTAAACACACATCAGCGACAGAACAATTCGAAATAACTAATTTGCTCCAACCTGGTTCACACATAGGGGCCGCAGGCTCTGACCATGTGAGCGTATCAATCTGGCACGTGTTGGACACCGATCCGACCAGTACGTAACTGGGTTCGCACTGGTATTCCACTATGTCTCCGGCATTATATTGCGATTTTACGCCCGCTGGGATCCCGTTTCCTCCAACACCGTTTGCAAGTATCAGTGGTGGCTCCAAACAAACTTAACGTAAAAATAAAGAGAAACAAAGCCATTTATCTTCATGCAGTGATGCGATTCTATTAAAAAAAGACTTTAACAAACCTGACAGGCATTCAGGAGGTGCACCCTGAAACATTGTTCCTTGGCAGATGACATCTGCGTCACCCACTAGATTAGCTGGCGAAGGACTTGTGCAAATGTAAGTGATTTTTGTGCCAGATGGATAAGGTGGTGACGTCGGAGTGATGTCAGCTGTTCCTGACGATACCATTGGTGGTGAAGAAAGGCACACTAGTATTAAAAAACAACGCGATGAACTTGAAACTGTGAATTGACAGCGCAAGACCTTCATCGGTTAACATATTATAATTTGTTAGTTTTGCACAGGGCCGGATCCAGTGGGGGCGATTGGGGCGATCGCCCCCCCTAAAACCTACAAAAGAAACTGTTGTCACCATGATTTTGTACAATTTGGAAAACAGCATTCGCGATATCAGGCCATTTTGCCGTCCATTGCTTTGCCACAGCAGTGTTGTGAAGTAAACTTCGTCTCTCTTACAGTAGTGAACCCGAAATGAGACTTGACTGCCAAATATTGCTGAGATCGCCCCTCCTAGACTTACTGGCTGGATCCGCCCCTGGTTTTGCGGAATAGTACTTTGAAAGAACGTATATAAACATTTCCTACAACAATATATAGTTTGAAAACAACCATTTGTGTTGAGAAGTAACCTGCTCATCAAACATGCAACATGCATGTCACACTCACAAAATAGGTTTAACTGCATCAATGCACAAAGGGTAATGGCGCTCAGCTCTGCTGAATTTCTTGACAGTTGCGCAGATTTCTCTTCTTCATTTCAGCAGGTTCTTTTGAACTTTACAGTAGAACGTGTTTGAGATATTTTTGGCGCAAAATTTCAGTTTGAACTTGTGTTATCGGTGCCAATGTCTGATGGTAAACAGTTAATCGTTGCTTAAACTTTATTTTAGCTTTTTACCAACATCTTCCCATCATCTCGGATGTTTAAACCCGCATGTATAGCCAGGACAATCCGATTCTTCCGTGAATCGGGTTGTACCTGGCTAAACTTTCAGACCTTTGCGGTTGATAAACAAGAGCCTTTTTCAAATAAATTTTTCAAGAACATAGTCGTTGTTTTTCTCTGTTAGCTCGAAAATCCGCTCTGAAAATGTGATAATGTCTTAGCACTCCTTTTATTTTAACTGAGCATGGGTAATCTTCACTCAACACTTAAGCTTTCCTCGGTAAGGCCAAGTATTGCAAAAGAGACGCAACTTTCAAAATTGGACTTATAGATCCGCAACCCTGAACGATCACACTGAAAATGAATCCATGCAAAAGCGGGCAAAGACCGAAATTTGCTTCAGGGAATATAAGGGTTGTAGTTGGCGAATCGCACGGACATATAAAAAAAAGAGAGTGTCAAAATGTAGGCAAAGGACGAAAGCAGCACAGAGAAGTTTGAGATTAGACTTTGATACCGAAATTGCGACTCGTTCAAAAGTCACTGTGTGCACCCAGACGACCTCAAAAACGTTTTTGTAACGAAACCTACTGAAACGACAAACAAAATCTGTGCAGCAATGAAAGAGTTCAAGGCAGTAAAACATTAGTGTTCACTGGGCATTAACTCGGGTGGATGTCATTTTTGTGGCAACTGCACTGCTGCTGCACACCTGAGTTCAACTGTACGTAAGTTGCGTTCCTGATTAACGTGATCACCTGAATCCAAAGTCGTACAAAACTGTTTTGGCTCAGTTCTAACAAAGACAAATAAAGAGCTTTGCTGATAGGCGTCAAGCAAAGTCAACAGCATCGTACGAGTAAATTTTACCATTCACAGTTTATCAAGCCGTGAGCTTGCAGATTTGTTTTCAAGAAAATGGCATTAAAAAGTGCTCAGTGAAAGCTTACAGAAGTTTGTTCCTTTTGCTCCAATAAAGCTAAATGCAGTAATGCAATTAAAAACTCTGAGTGCTCCGTAAGGATTTCGAGGGATCAGCCGAGTCAGCTCTGCTTTCATATTGTGTGTGATAATTCAAATTTGCACAAATGTGTATTCAATTAAATACTTTCCACAATGAGGGTAAGCAAAGAATCGATCAGAAAATGTTGTAATAGGGCAGCTATGTCCAAACGAAACGTTTTACTTAGCCAAAACTTATTTCACTGTCTTACCCAGGGCCGCACGCTGAATGACATATCAATGAGGGCCGCACATTGAATGGCTTACTTTGGTTTTAGGAAATTAATTTAGCTTCAGCTAATGTACTGAAAGCGTTCGAATCATAACTGCAACGGCAACCGACGTATAAAGGTGGCACTGAAGACCATCTGTATCAAAAAGGTCAAATACAACATCATCAAAATTAGGACAGGTTGTCAGTACAAAGGATATTTTTCTACAGCGAACACCTAAACTGGGCCGCACAAAACCTTCGACTGGGCCGCGGGTTGGACATAGCTGTAATAGGGAATCGATTACACGTCAGAGGTGATCAGAGTCAATTTTTGACTCCTGTTCCTGTTCCAAAAAAGTGACTCATGCTCCGGAACTCTTTGGAAACTTACACTCCGACTCCTGTTTGCATTCCGAAAACTTGAAAACAATGTCTATTTTGCTTCATGAGCAGTGGCGTGCAGAGGGAGGAGCGAACGGGGGGCCTGGCCCGAGCATTCAATGCAGGGGTGTATCCAAAGAGTAAAATGACTAAAATTTAAATGCTGTAACTAGATGATTTTTTCTATTGTAAGTCTACTAATACTGTACGTGCTGCATGGATTAAATGTTCCGAAACCTCGTTTGTTGTCAGCACTAATTTTAACGCATCCAAATGACAGTATTTCTCAGCCTCTTCATTACCAGGGACCTATACTGTAAGTGTACAGCGCACACCCAACCCAACTGATAGTGGCGTGACTTGTTCCAGATCGTGCGATCAAGGGAAAATCACAAAAAGGATTAAAAGACAATCAGGATAGAGAAAAACTCGTTTTTTCTCATAAAAATTTATAAGAAACGGGTTTTTGTTCTTTTTAAAAAAAGGCACATAACTCCCTATCTGAATTGTTTTTATTGCATCATACAATATCATCATTTTCAGAATTAAACAATAATAACTTGTTATACCTATTGTGGCATTCAGATTTGAGGGTAAAAATTTTTTGTGCAACTTTTGCCTACAATTTTTCTCTCACAAAGGTCATTGGTGTAACCTCCAAAAAAAGGTCATTGGTGTAACCTCCAAAAAAGGTCTTCATCCGTTTTTATGCAAACCTTGGGCGCCATTTTTTGAAGTCAAACAACGTTAGGCGCTATTTTTACACGGATTTTCAGGCTTTTGCCCAGATTTTCAGCAAATCAATACTGTTGGGGGTGCGCTTGCAACCCCTGCACCCCACCTCCAACACTACTGGTTTTCATAACAGTATCATAGGTAATTTCATGGTTGATCAAGATCGACGTGAAACAAATTTATTGTAGCTATTCTGGCACCCAGAAAATTCAGAATGATTTTCTATCATTTCTGTTATTATTTTTGAGGTCAACATTGTTAATGAACAGAAGCAAACGTAATTGGTAACGATTTTTTATAAGCTTTCATTGCCCGCAACTGTTTTATTGCTCCCCCTTCCCTACAGAACCGTCGCCAGAAACTTTTCAGAAGCGGGACTTTACGTCTGTTCAGGGGGGCTGAACATTCTGAAATGTTTTCAAAACTCCACCTATTTATAGTGCTTCATAAGTTAATTTAATGGGTCTTGGAGCTTTGTTAGGGGGGCTAAGCCCCCCAAAGCCTCCCCGTGGCGACGGGATTGCTTTCCTACCGCTGCTCCGGCGTCCCTGAATATGCATGTTGTGTTAACAAACTTCGCCAAAACGATGGTATGCAAAGGTGAGTATGATTTCATATTGTGACGTCACAAACATCGTATATCCAGTAACAATGAGCACCATACGCTACTGTTCAATACTAGAATTTGGTAGAGGAGCATCCAATCAAGCAGTCGCCCCGGGCATCACCACACCTCTGCAACGCCTCTGGGAAAAGGTCTTGTTTTCAGTTCCAGATGAGCTCGACATCGATCTCCAGTCTAATGATATACACAGTACATCGACTAGGACAAAAAATGAGAAGCAAGGAGAATCCACGTCCAATCATTGCATGGTTTGTGTCGTACAAGAAAAAAAACGAGTTTCTTACTAACAAAAGGGATCTTAAAAACATAAAAGGCAGACAGCACGTCTTTATTTGTGAGAATCTCACACCTCCATGGCACAAACTACTGAAATATAGGCAAATTCCTGTTCTGATACATTTAGATCTTGCTACACCCGAAATGGCAATACACTGTAAAAGCCAAGCTCAAGACAGCTGAAAAATGGATCACCGTCACTTCACCAAATAATCTCTTCAAACACGGGATTGATGTTGATTATAAACAGATGAGCTGTGGCACAATACTCAGCAACTAAATCTACCGAAAGATATTAGCTTCGGTGAACTCTGCAATCAAACATTCAATGCAAGCGACTACTTAAACTTGAACAACAAACTTGCATACGTAAGTGTGTAATATTTTTATGCTGAAATGCTTTAACTGTTTTCAACACATGTATGCTAGCGCAGGATTGCAAAAAAATGTACGTCTAACCTAAACCTAAATGAATGACTATAATCATTGCAATGCACATTTGTTTCCTGACTGACAATGTTTAACAAGTGGCAACAACCACTCTGATAGCGACCTCTCAATACCTCTTTCGCAGTATGCTACAATTACTAGCTTTGTGAGCCATGTTGGTAAGATGATGTCAAATGATCACTGATTGCTACATTGTAACACAAGGTCTTAGTATAAAAACATGGACAAGCTTGAAGAAGTCGTATCTCCATGTTCAAAACCACCAGATATTATAGCGCTGTCGGAAAAATTTCATTAACAATTATTTTAAACGCATTACAGATGTTCATCCGTATAGCAAAAGACAAATTAAAATTCGGCAAATTGCTTTATCAGAAGCACGTTCAAACTCATGTGCTAAAATGATAAATTACAGTGCAGTAGAAATCTGATCAAGAATTCCTTTAAAAATTAAAAATAAAACTTGTTTGGTACGTCCTTTTGCAGAATATAAGAAATATGTATTACTCGTCTACTAGAAACAAACTTTGTATTCTTTTTATTGGTGTGCATTGATTTAAAATTGTTTAACACTGTTACAGTGGAAATAGCAAATCATGGAAGTATCTCCGTTATGTCCTACATCGTTTGTTTTTTTTGCGTTCATTAAACTTGGTCGCATCAAACTCTTGTATGAAGTAGCAGGATGCCTTTAGTCTACAAGTGCGAAGCAAACAACATGCCTAACTGCAAACGAATTTCCGTTCCCATGCATACACCGACAGCGAAATGTTTTCCGCAATGCATGTACGGACGCCTAGTTCTCAACCTGCTTAAATCCCGTGACAACATATTGCAGTGCTGCTCCAATTTATGACTTTTGACGCATTTCCTCTCTAGCGTTCACGAATATTTTTAAATTTGTAAAAACAGCAATTGTGCAATGTGACAACGTTAAACCAGTTTCTTCTGGTGGCTTGACTTTGTCTACAACGCATCTTGCTTCAATATACCATATAACCGCATTGCGCATATCAAACTTTATACCCGAGTAAAAGACTTTTACTAACTGTTATATACTATTCCCTTTACAATATAAGTATAGCTTCGTTCTTGGGAGGTCTGCAGCCAAAATGACCCCCGGTCCTTCGCAGCCTCCCACTCCCTCAAGTATTTTAAAATCGGTGTACTTCGAAGTCATCGCAGGATTACATTATAATAATCATGATGGCGTCATTCATGCGTGTGTCCTATAAGCTTGTGTTTCATCAAAGTAAATGTATGTGCGCAATCAAGCGTATACTTTTCTACCATGGCCACACATATACCCTCGTGTTCTTTCGTGTGTTAGTGTTTTTCTTTGTTACTGCGATGCATGTTTGACGGGAAGTCAATCACCCTAAGACGACATTCAAGTCAATCATATCTGGAGATGCAAACCACCTTTACACGAAGCATACGCCGTTACTTTTGTCAAACAACCAAGTTTTCACTCTCTGGATATCTGTGTAGATAAATGGTATCACCAAATTGACGGCCAAATTAATATTCAGAACAGGATCCTGACCCATGCGAAGTAATTCTTGCTATTTTTTGTGTTCGAGGACGTAGCTTGACCTTTTCCACCGCCCAGTGTGCTAGCACTGTTGCTACTTCCCATGACAGCGCTGAAAGGCACTTTAGAGATTAGTTGCCATCATAACGAATGTAAACTCACTCACGCATTCTATCAACGTTCCTATAGTCATAACAGTGTGTTATTTCAGGCATTGATAGGCCTGTTGAGCTGACCCATCATTATCATCAGTTAGTTTCGTTCCTCCAGTGAAATCAATCATTATTTGGAAAAGACGTGTTTTCCAACTTTAATTGTCGCAGCTTGTGTTCTGTCTTATTCACTTTAGCCTTGAGTTTGTTTGCTCTCTTTGCTCTTACTTTAGCCTTTCAACTTCCCATCCGTAAGCTTTGCTCGCAGATTTCAGGAGTGAGGATGCCTAGCTTTACAATTTCATATTAAATTTTTTTTCAGATCGGTTCATCGCTTACCCACTTCGTGGAGAGTACTTACTTGAAAGCAGGATTGTAAGTTATGAACACAAGTAATAATGTAACTTGCAACAAGCTTAAAACTTGTTTAATGGGCGACTTTCTACCAGTGATGCTTTTTGTAATGGATCAACAAATTATAATGCAAGTTCCACGATTAGACTTTTCACTGTGTGTTGAAGTTTCCACTTTTCAGATTAAAAATATTTTCTGTGAAATTTCAAAAGATTCTATTAAACTTTCTTGTGTTTGGCTGGTACTCAGATTCGAATTGCCAACCCTCTGCACTATACAGCTTGCTGGCCAAGTTGCCTACATTCTGTGAACAATGCATTTCTTGCTCTGACGAAAGTTTCAATACTTCTTTACTTTGCTATTTTGACGAGTCAGAAAGGCAGGAACGCAGTAAATGTATGTTAAACCTTGTTATTATTGGTGAATATTCGAGTTAGTCGATGACTTTTTTTTATCAGTATGATGCTTTACCAAATATTTTCATGACATTTTTATTGTCCTCTTAAATGATTTGTTCCCATAGCCACTATGCCATGGATAGGACCCTAAGAATTTAAGGTGATGGCTTCATCAAATGAGGCTGTCTTGATGGTATGCTGTCTTTCAATGTCGAGGTCTTAGAACACGAAAAAATAAATTTTAGTTATGTTATATTCGTACCAATTTTTGAAACAATCCAATCATAACTTTTTAAGCAATTGCTATCTTCACCGCAGAGAGTTTCTTCACACGCAAGCCAAACATGATTTTAGGGAGCCCCGTGGCTCGTTCGTAGAGAGTGTGGAGACAGATAAAAGATCAATGAAACACACATATAGCGGCAGAGCAGTTCAAAATAAGTAATTTGCTCCAACCTGGTCTACACGTAGGGGCCACAGGCTCTGACCATGTGAGCGTATCATCCTGGCACGTGTTGGACATCGATCCGACCAGTTCGTGACTGTTTTCGCACTGGTATTGCACTATTTCTCCGGCATCATATTGCGATTTTACGCCCGCTGGGATCCCGTTTCCTCCAGCACCGTTTGCAGGTATCAGTGGTGGTTGCGAACAAGCTTCAAGTAAAAAAGACAACAAATCAGAGAGCAAAGGAGCAAAGTTAATGTTCTTCGGAAAACGCTTGTAGAGCAAACGCTTGTAGAGCAGTGGTTCGTAACCTTTTTTCTACCACACCTCCCTTTAGTAATTGCCCTTTGTTTCAAACCCCCCTCCCGACTTTAAATAGGTTATAAAAACAAGTGTATTCGTTGGTAAATTCATTGATCAAACTTTCCATGCTGTAGGGCGCGTGAGGGCTCGCGCACCCGAGAAACGTATTGACACCTCCTGGGGGACGCACCCTCCCCCGGTAAAGAAACACTGCTCTAGAATATTTTCCCGATTTCTTTGCTTTTTGAAATACTTGGCAGAACTCAGACTGGCGATGATATCAATTTTCTGAAACCAATTAAACATTAACTTCATATATTGTACCTTACTTCATCGATGTTTATCCAAACTTTGTAATCTTTTTTTCAAAGAAACTTGTTGAACAGATTCACCAAACTTTTTCCACAGTTTAAGCCTTTTCAATCAAATGCAAAATCGTTCCTGGGCATTGTGTGGTAATGGATTGAGAACTAATGCTCATCTTTCGCAAGTACATATTCGATTGCAAACTGTGTGGGCCACGTTTGTTTTCCGGTAACACTTTGCTGACTTGTTTTTCTTACCTAATGGTGGATCTGCAAGGGCAAACTCTTAAATTATTAGTTCACCCGTCACTGATCCATTACTCTCAACTGCTTGTAACGAATTTTGCGATGATTTCAACCGTAATAAAATGTTGCTGCTACCCTGTTTAAATTTTGAGCGATTTCTTTTATGTGCAAAACAAGTAACTTACAAGTTATTGGCTTACTTACACGCAAAGCGATACCGTATCCATTAAACACCGATTTCCAGCAAACTGGTTTGTGGGAACTCAATTGAACTTTCCAGAGAAATAAAACATGATCTTGAAGTAGTTTAAGACAAACTAGGAAAATTAAAACAAACAAAATCTCCCTATTTCAGTGAGAATGATTTACTTCAGATAATTATTATTTTGTTTAACTTTTGCGTGTTTTTTCAAAGCTTAATTTCGTTGGTCGCACTTTTGAAAACAGCTAAATAAAAATAATATTGAGGGGAATTCTAAAAATCTTTATTGATCTTTGGAATTTAACCATGTTCAGGTAACCTCTAAACACAAACCCCGTTGTTGTTCTTGCCCAAAATGGGCAGATTTTGTTTATTCGCTTATACTGGACTGACTGACAGGTTTAGACGCGTACGCGGGTTTTTGTACAACCTTAGCAAGTCTTCTCAAGCTCATCCGATCAGATAAAAACAACGTGTCGATTTTGGAAAAATTTTTATATGATGAAGAACAAAAGCAATTTTCCAAACAAAAATGTGGGAAATGCTCTTAACATTTGAACGAAAAAGTAAAGAAAAATCCAAAAATTCCGCCAGCAGATGTCATTGATGGTCGCTTTAAGGTTTAAACAGAACCTCATGGTTCTATCTGCAACAAAAATAAATTAGGTTGAGACATGAAATTTTTCTGTTTTCATTGCAATTTTCAGCCACATTAATCCCCTTGTCCAAAATGGGCAAATTTTTACGAAAATCAGGCACATAAGGTAAACTTGCCCAAAATGGGCAAATGCTTTACGACAATTGTTGGGCAGTCAGACTGATCGCGGCACTGCTATTGACTTTCATGTCTCACATACGACCAGTCCCGTCGTCGCAGGAGAGGTTTGGTGGGCTAAGCCCACCCTAACAATGCACCAAGACCCCCTAAATGGAAATATGAAAACTATAAATTGGTGGAGTTTTGTCAATTTGCACAATGTCAAAGCATTAAGAGGGAAACCAAAAACTCACTCTAACCATAACGTCGGGTGATTTTCACCCCAAACTCACACTAACCATAGCGTGGGATGATTTTCACCCGAACTCACGCTAACCATAACGTGGGGTGATTTTCACCCGAACTCACAGTCAGCCATAACGTCGGGTGATTTTCACCTAGGGACCACGTGGCCACAACTCCTGTCTGGGTGGAAATCACCCGGGGTTAGTATTTCAGGGGTGTGAGTAATCTTTGCAGAAAACTTGAAAGTTATCAATGCGGACAAGGGCTCCCCATTGTTGGCAGTTGTCACGTGAACCTCGTTTTGCTCTGTTGTGATGGCGGACAGGTTCCACAGCGTTATCTGGTCTCAAAGTTCATGTTCTCAATAGAATGCTTGGGCCTTTCACCACAAGTGCAAGCACAAGGAGCAAGCCTTTTCTGGCTAAGCCAGACATCTAAACATTTCAATTACGTAAAGAGAAGTACAAGGTCCATCATGTCCTCAATAATATGCTTTGACCTTTCACCACAAGTGCACACACAAGGTGCAGGCCCTTTCTGGCTCCAATTTCTTTCCACTGACGGAGAAGGCGTCATACATTCTCCTGCCTGTTTCTCAATGAAAACCACGAGCTGTGCAGGTGCCATTCGCGCCAAATTGATTTGTGTTGTCAGGGCTTGCACTCGTGTGATCTACTCCCGTGCTGGCTTCGGTCAAAGGTTGCTGGCGTGGCTTTCTAGTGAGCCCGCATGCACCAACTCCTTTTGCCCAAATTGGTCAAGGTTACCTCAGGAGGGATGTTTGTGAAGAAATTTTGTTATATCTCAGGTAACCATGGGTAAATTTGGGCAAATTTTTGTTCCCCATCGAAAACTACAAAACTTGTGCAGATTTCGATAAGACTGCCCGACAGAGCGTCTAAAAAATGCAGCTACTGAAAGAACCAGCTTTCTACGTGAACGTTAACTAATTTTTAATTTAAGTAGAAGAACCCTTTGCCCAAATTGGGTAGAAGTTACTTAAGCACTGAGCAGGGTTAAACTTTATTTCATGAAATGTTGGATCAGTTTTTGTCAAATTTTTTGTGGGCCCTACTTTTATATTTTGCTAGTTTCAGACAAAACTAGGTAAGAAAACAAAATCTCCTCATTTCGGTTCGTATGATTCACTTCATATACCAGTCGATTGCCCCATGGCGCTACTTAATGGGGCCGGAGAAAAAGCGTCGTTAAGCCGAACTGCAATAAGTCGTTGCCAAAATGGCTTTTTAGTTCAATGCTAAAGCCTGGCAAGCGTTAAAAACGTTCTTTGATCAAGATCGGCCGTTTACTGCATAGCGTGTTTGATCCTCTGGTGAGAAAAAAATGATAAACTATTTTGTCTTTATTCTTTGAAACTGTGGTTGACGTCGTACCATTTAGGCTACAGAGTGAAACAGTCATGTCATACTTTACCAAAATGGATTATTGCTTCTTTTGTTCAGCATTTACGCACTACTCCACCATGAGTATCGATCATACTGACTACAGTCACAACAATCCCTACAGTAAAACTCTGTAACGACTTGCCTCCATTGATGCTGATGGCGCAATCCTTGGCATTATTCTCACGTCAAACCTATCACTGATCAACGATTGGCCGCTTAACTGCGTTCCTATTCGGTTGTAAAAGATTTGTGTAGTAGTTCTACCTGCATAGCCGAGCTTACACTTAAAACTGTAAAGAAAACTTGCAACTGTCGTTGTAAACCAGGGGGCGGCAACCTACAGCCCGCGGGCCGGTTCCGGCCCACCAAGCAAAATCATCCGGCCCGCAGCCCCTTCACAAATTGTATTAACGTTACAGCTCACCTAGTGGTATTACGTGAATTTACCTTCCTTGCAACTTCTTGTATTGCATACTAATTACGAATTATACTTATGAAAAACCGCACTGTGCTATAAATGTACTGTATTTCGTATGTTGGGATTTCGTTATGAACTGTGAAAATCAGGAGTGAATCTGATTAAAATTCCATTAATTCCCAAGTTTTAACGACATCATAAAGAGCAAAAAGAACGGAATTGTTGATGGAAAATTAGTACGGCCCGCCATTCCTTGCGGAGTTTGTTTTTGGCCCGCGACTAAGGAAAGGTTGCCGACCCCTGTTATAAACGAACAACTATTCTGCGTGGACCAACAAAAAGCGTCGCTATAGGTGAAGTGACGATGTAGCCGAAGTTATTGTAGGGAATTCTACTATAATTATTATTTTGTGTAACTTCTGCGTATTTTTCAAAGCCCAATTTCGTTGGTCGCACTTTTAATCAAAACAGCCTAATGAAAAATTGTTTTGAGGGGAATTCTATAAATCTTTGTTAATTTTTGGAATTTAAACTTTATTTCATGAAACATTGGACCAATTTTTGTCAAATATTTTATAGGCGTTATTTTTGCATTTCACTACGACTATGCGCAGCGACTGGAGATGGCACAAACTACCTTGGTCTTTTTGTAAATACTGAACACCCCTTATCTCAATTCAAAATCTCAATTTACTTCGCAGCCACAACGGTACGTTTCATGGAGCAAACCGCTTGAAGTTTTCAATGCAGACAGGAAACTTGAGTTCGCTTTTCTAATCCTGAGTAAGTCAAACGCCGACACCAAAGTGTTCGGTTCGTTACCATATGTAACACTCTCAATCGCACTGAAGTTATATACCCAAGCAATCACTGCGCAGAACGTGGTATAGCTCTGTAGCAAATACAGCAATAACTCTGATTAATTTAAGCAAAAATCTTCGATCGCATTTGTTCACTGGCGCAGGAGACCATATTACTATACTATCAAACATTCCTTGTGACAAACCTGATATGCATGCAGGAGGGCTACCCACAAATGCTGTTCCTTGGCAGACGACAGGTGAACCACCCACTGGATTAGATGGTGATGGACTGGTGCAGGTGTATGTTATTCCTGTACCGGATGGCCAAACTGGTAACATCGGACTAATGTCTGCAGTTCCTATTGTTACTAAGGGTGGTGCTGAAGTACATCCTAAAAATACAATTTTTACAATCCGGTCATACCGCGAAAAATTAAGGTTGAGTTGAGATCTTTCTTTGCTTTGAGATCATGCGATAGAATACGGTAAGCAGGACACAAATCTTAAACTGTTGATAGGACATCTGGCTTAAAATTTATTAAAATATATCACAGGATCTCTCTGCGTACACAGCCTGCGAACGACGAGTATTGCACAATCACTCGCTGGTACATGAACATATTCTAGCTAGCATAAATTCACCTACACGGAATATGCCTCATAATTGAGGCAAATACATTTGCCTCAGGTAACTTAAAATGGCCAACTTATGGACCCACATAAAGCCTGATTTCAGTTTGGCAATGTTTTTTTGATTACCAACATCATGATGTACCCACTTCGTAGAACAGGGTGTTGCTCATTTGTTAAGTAGATCTTTTTGCATTTGCGTGCTTTGAGGCTTTATAAATTCCTTTTTGGTGGCAAAAATGAACTTCTTAAATTTTACGTTGTTCGTAATTTAGCAGGGGATCTCTTTACATAATTTGCAAAGTAAGATGGATAACAGAAAATCACACTTTTTGTGTCATTATACAGTTTCGTTTATACTCGTTTTTTGTAATTCTCGGAGTGTCACGAGTGGCCTGAAAGCGTCCACCTCCGCTTACTTGTGCCGTGGGCCGGGCGGCTGTTGCGCAGTGAATGCTGCGCTGGTGACGAGTCAATGGCAGCAGCACCGCGAGTGACCAGTTTCCTTGCACGTTGCACCCACCCATCAACGCTTAGCACGAGACTGGGCAAGCAACAAGTATCGCTTTTCAATACTTCGGTAAGACCCGATCGGTGATCAGACCCAGTTTGCCAGCTTTGATGACGCGTGCTCAACAAGCTGCAGCACTTAGTCGGTATTTTGAGGTATTTCCTTGACGTAAATAATTATTTTCAGTAAAAATATTTTTCTACGTAATTTGTTATTCTGTAAAAATATTGCAATGCTGCTGACACTGACATTACAAAAAAATAAATTTTGAGGAAGATTTTGCACCTTGTTATTACTTTCAAAATAATCCAGCATTTGCTACGATACTAATGGGACTGGGAGGGGTTTTAGGACAATTGCATCAGTACCTTTCTTAGAAATTTTTATTGAGGTAACAAACTACAGTTACAGATAGATTCTATCAAGCGTCTTTATTATACCGTATTTTCCGGGGTATAAGTCTATCCGGGAGATAAGTCGACCTAAATTTCTGGGCCTAAAGACTAGAATTTCAAGCTATACTCGCCGTATAAGTCGACCCCCTTTCTTGGACGACTGGTTATGGAAAGATATGGATGCCGAGGACGATACTGCTGACGCCGA
>JGI24021J15306_10005169_pt1 | contig 15428 bp, 8 predicted proteins | sample Ectturendosymbi1_FD_15306 | JGI IMG/M metagenome (IMG submission 15306)
AAAAGATGCCGGAAACAACTTAGAAACAACAGCGTTAAAACAAAAAGTTCAAGACCCAATAATTTTACTTCAACCACCAGAAAAGTTATTACCAGTGACAAAAACCTAAACGCTCTACTTGCTTGCATCCCGTTAACATGAGAAAAATAAGTAAAGCATGAATATCTAGTACTCATAAGTGGCGCTGAACCTGTGTAGTTTTCAAAAAATCTGTGTGGTTCAAGGGTCCTGCTATGATCACAGGAGCCGACCTTCCTTTAACTAGCATTCATGGCGTTCTTCACAGAAGGCCTAATCTGCTAAGGTCAACGGTCGTTTTCTCCCTTTTTGTTGGTGGAAGCGGAAGCGCTAGGTGTGGAAGCGGAAGTGGTTGACGAATTAGCCGCTTCCACATTCCTGGTCAGAATTATGGAGTATAGCACCTACAACAGTTGAATGTTGCACTGTATCCGAAAGATAACCGATTTTAATCGCGTAATTATAAATTTGGTCTACAATAGTTTAAGGATTTTCATGATGTTCCAATAATCCTGCAGTAAACGTGTGAATAGGTTCAAGGGCGGATCCAGAATATTTTTGGGGACGCTACCGACCACCAATTCAGCATTAAGCATTATTATTACTGCAGTTGTTTTTTAAGTTCGTGCGAAGATATTGTATCCCACTTTATTAGATGTACTGAACGTAGGTATTAGGGAGGCTATTTGCTTATAATTTTTTTCTGTTAAAGTTACTCGTGGGTATGCAGGAATAGTCTTAAAAGAAAAAGTCGGTATTTTGCACCCCCTTGTGAAAGGGGTGCATGTAAGGATTTGTTGTAAGCAACAAAAAAGTGGTAATGTGCAGTTACCTTGCAGGCTTTGTTTTATGAAAGGAACTGTTATTACCCCAAATAATCGTGCCTTTGCAGATTTTGGAGTTTTCAAATACTATTTGTCGCTACACCCTCCGTCGTATTTGTAATCTACTCAGCACATAAAACTAAGATGAAGAAAACAAACAGAAGACAACGACTGTCCAACGATGATGACGACGATGGAACCACTGACAAGCTACGGTCGCGGTAGGACTTGGGTTTAGATCGTTCCTTCGGTTCATTGTTGTTGTGGGTGATGCAGTGACTTTACCAGATCAGCAACAGGTTTTAATTCACGCATTAAATTGCCTTGTTAGAAAGAAAAATATTTTTTTCTTTCATTAAATATTGTTCAAGTTGATTTTGGTGACGTTTCCAATGATGCTATATGCCCTAAAATAATATCTAAACCTTCGTTTCACAGAAGTCATATTGACTTTGCAAAAAATCGTTTCTACTTGGTCTTTCTGCATCGATTAAAGCTTTTGTTGTGAAAAGAATGGGTTAATATCCTTAAGATTATCAATTGACAATTAAAAAAACAGCAGCCTTGTTTTGCATAGTGACCTAACATGGCAGTATCATATTGGTTGAAAAAAATGTGGTGCTTTAGCTTTACGCACATTAATACATGGCTAAGCTTTTGTGGAATATGCTGTAAAACAATTCATCTGTTTTGTCCTAATTAATTTCGTTACTTTAAAAAAACTTTGGAAAATATTGTATCAAATTCCAACAAGCGCGAAAAGCTTGAAGTTCAATATTTAAAACAAAAAGATCGTTTTCGTGGTGACACTTAAAGTAGCATTAATTTAACATAAAAATCAAAAACATCTTTTTATTCTTAAAGATTGTTAAGTTATTGACGTGATGGCATTTGAATATGCTTCACTGTTGAAACATTATTCTTTCAGAGAGAAAGTCAGTCACCTGAAAAGTATGTCGAGTCGCTCGAAATCCCATGCAAGTCGTTTCCATGACAAAAACAAGAGCGAAATCATTTCCAAGGAGGTCGCGAAGACAGGGAGAAGTAGGAATCGCCGCCTTCGTGGGAGTATCTCTCACCATCAGCAGCTCAATGATGAATTTATGCTCGAACAAGAAAAATTATCGTCTGACAACGACAAAAAGCACACTTACAAGCGACGCCGTATAAACAGCGGAGGCGGTCTGCCAAAAAGTACAATCATCCGTCTGCCTCAGATGAACCGCGGCAGGCACGACACCGACCGAGGGCGACGGGGATGGTCGGCGTATTTTGAGCGAAGCGGCAGCTGCAGCAGCAACACCAGCGGCGTTGGTTCGATTGATAACAACAACAGACACGCGAAGCGAAATTCAGCCACAAAAAAGAATTTCAATTCGAACAATAACAACAATGACGCCAAGGACAATGACAACACCATCGTATGGCGCGAACCGACACAAAGCAAGCCACAGGCAGGTGATGGGCCAAACGCCGGTAGGCCGCTTACTGATCTGATTGTGTGGAATGCAGCAATCACCAAAGACGTCGCACCTCATCAAAAGGTAAGATGGAGAAGATCCCTTTCCTTGTCACCTTCTGCAACAGTGAAACCGGATTTGTTACTTTATTGCTCACACCTAAGAACAACATTACTTTTTTGTTTTTAAGAAACATTTGCAGACAGCGCCGTTGCACTACATTTTTGAATAGTATTTATGGCTTGAACATTCAGGATGATAAAACAGTCGATGAACAAGACCAAGCGACGGACAAAAGCTCTTTGCAAAACTACCCTCGTCGTCACTGCTGCATCAGCAACAAGGATCACGACAACAGCCTGGAGGATCATGTATGCCGGTCCTTGACAGCAGCGCCACCGGAATATCCAGGTGTTTTTGTTATTACCCCTTTCTTCACGCAAAAAATAACCGCATTATTCCACAACGCATCCTATTGTGTCACTTATTTTCTTAGTCCTATGCCTTTCTTTCATGGTTTCTGACAAACAGTAACACTAGTGAATTCCTCTTCGCCTTCACCCCAAATTAAAGTAAATCGCTAAACTCGAAGGAAAAGAAACTCGACAATAAAGTTGTAGACACAAAGCAGCATCCACAAAACGTTTCCAATCCAATCAAAAGATTAGAAATTTCATGGTTTGCTTTTTATATTTTTGTGACTTCCCATTAAACAAACTCTTCACATCCAGGTTACTATAGTGATTAACTCGACTTTACGACCACGGTTTTCAGTTCTGACACTTTCAATATTTGAAGGTGTTTTTCATTGAAGCAGAAATTTTTGCGAACAACGTCTAGAAAAAAATATTGAATATTGTGTTAATTTTGAGCAAAATTGTCACTTAACTATCAATCGTATTGGACAAATTTTTGTTTTGTAATCGGCATGTAATAAGTTTTGTTGTAATTTAGAGATAGATTATTATGTTTCACTGTCTTCTGCAAATAAATTTGATTTGAATTTTGAGACGTGTGTAATATCATTCACACTCAGTAAAAAAGCCAAAGGACCTAGACCAGTGTTACTGATTTTTCTGATTTGCTGCTAAATCTAGCAAGTTTTTCTCACTGTCAGCTGTAAAATTTTCAATCTAGCAGTTTGCTGATTTTCGAGAAGGATTTAAAAAACTGTTTGACAGGTTTAGCAGAAAACCAATTCCTGGCCAAATATTTGTTCCAACAATTTTTAGAGATGAAAACTGTTACACCTTTATAAAAAAATTCATTACCTTGTTTTCGACGCTTTATATTGGGCAACACAAGGACCACCACGCGCAACTAGCTGCCTTTAATCATTTGGATGAATGAACAAACCATTGCTATTGCCATTGGAGTTTCTATTATGACGCAGCAAAGCTGCTTCAAGATAATTGCATCATAATAGCAAGTAACTAGTTGGCTTGGTGAAGCCTAAAATGATTTGCTTCTGTGCTTTATGAGCGCATAGGGCTTAAAATACTACATTGGCAGAATATATTTTTATCCCACGACACATATGAGTTTTTTAGGTGGTTCAGTTACGCCAGAAAGTCGTAGGCCTAATGTCTGGTCCATTGATAGTGAGTGCAAGACCAAAAATTGGTACATAACTTCACAAGTTTATTTTAAACACCTCAAAAAAAGCAGTTTTTTTTGCAGAATTTCACTATTTTTAGCAGATCTTAGTTGAAAATTTGTGACATGGTTTTTAGCAGGTTCTAGCAGTTTTTGTGACACCATTTAGCAGGTTTAGGTGACAAGCATCTGTCAGCACTGCCCTAGAGTTGAACCTTGTGGCACACCGCATGTCATACTGGCTTTTTATGATTGTATACCCTCAGTATTTTCAAAACGTGTTCGATTAGCTAAGTAGTTTTCATGTAATTTCCATGGCAATCCTCTAATACCGTATTGTTTTTCTAACTTCTCTAAAAGTTTTTGGTGGTCCACAGTGTCAAATGATTTGTAGAGATCTAAAAGTATTGAACAAGTTACTAATTCCTGATCTGAATTATGGATGTCCTTTCTCAACATCCATACGGCTTTTTGATAATATTGTTTTGCCTCGATATGAGAATACAATCTAGGATAAAGAAGTTTTTCAAGCACTTTATTGATAGCCGGTAGTATGGATATCGGACAATAATTTGAGGTTTTAATCTAATTGTTAAAGTTTTAGTCAATTTGTCAAACATGGTAAGAGCATGATCGCAACAGTTCCGAAACCTTTTAACCTAACAGCACCTTGAACTTAAACATCCTCAGGAACAATCAAGGAGAACGAGCACCCCGTGTCTCCTTTCAAGATATCTCCAGATGCCAACGCTGATGACAGAAAAGGGCCTCCTAACCATACAGATATGGTTGCAGCACAGCCTGTCATGTCGAATACAAAGCATACAATGAACGAAATAAAGATTCGCAACCGAAATAACCCTGCTTTTGAAAATCACTTTCGCTGGTACTTCGCCAGCGTTTTTTTGCGTTTGGCGATGGAGGTCGGTTTCGTTGTTTTGCAAGTTGTGCTTTTCGGACTGACGGTTCCTGAGTTCTACAAATGCCAACGCTGGCCTTGCCCGAACGTGGTCGATTGCTTTATTTCACGTCCGAAAGAAAAAACATACTTTCTGTGGTTCATGTTGCTTTATAGTTGTCTGTGTGTGGTCTTGAACCTGTCGGAAGTTTTGTATCTGATCTACAGTTACATAAGAAAGCTTTCTAAAGATCGCGAAGAAAAAAAACTAACAATGAATTCGGAAAAACAGCCGAAGACTCAATTCTGGCGAAGAGACCACTCCGGTAATCTAGTTCCTTGTTATAATCTTCATCAGCAGCCAGGGGGCCTTCATCCGGAAGAAATCGACATGGACGACCGCTTAGGAGGGTTACACAGCGGAATCTCAGTTCCAAGTCGTTTCGGCCTTGCTACCAAGGTCTGGAGCCGAGGCTCTCGACCAGGGCGGAGCGAAAACTCAACTCAAGCAGAACGGCTGGGTAGCGGTAGAGAGTTCATGGCGTTGATGATGGACTCAGACGAAGATCGCGACGAAATCCTGGAAATGGAGTTGGAGCAGCAGGAACTGGCACAAATGGACGATATTCTCGATGTGGGCGGAGGCGATATGATGGACGAAACTGAAGACATAGGTGGTGGAGGAGACGGAGACTGTGCTATATAAGATTTGATGTTACTTGCTCAGATGTTCTGTTTGTGGGGAGTGCCGCGTTTATTGCCCATTTTGTCCCATCATCTTGTGACGCAGTGCTATCTGCGGTTGACTGATAGAGTTGTCGTGTGGCGTCAAGAAGAGAGACAATCGGTTGAACAACCTTTTCTCTTCTTTTCAATGTACCGCTCCCAGCAACGCTTTAAAAATTTCAAGAAATTATTGCAAAACAACGAAAAGTCTAGCAAAATCGAGAAAAACGTTTCGCCCTGCTCGGATATGTAGTTGTGGCAGTTCACTCACGTTGCTACCTCTTCTTTCAAACTTGATTCTAGACACGCAAACATCTGCTTTTATATTTTTCATGAAAGTCTTCAGAAAACAGGCATTTTCTTAACTTTGCTGTTTTCTACAGTTCTTAAATGATTTTCCATCAATGTAAATGAAATTTCGCGAATTTCTCAAAAATGATTTTTACGCAAAGTAAAAGTTCTACGCATGCTTCTGAAATCTTCATACCCAATAAGTTTTTCACGATATTGTTCATCAAATATTACATGAATTAATGGAAGCAGACGTTTATTTTTTCAGTAAAGGTCATGAAATATTTTAAATTCTGATTTTATACGAAATTGTCTAGACACGTTTTAGACAATTTGCCGAACATACTACGTGCCCGGTGTAGCATTTATTTAATAAACACTGCCTCTTTTCGATTTCAAGGCACCAACGTGTATAGCTCGATTCCTCTTTCAAACATTTAAAATGTAAAATGTTGAGATAGGGTAACGTTGTTGTTTATTGCTAACTTTCAGAAGAAAAGTAGCTTTTTAGTAGATATTTTTATGGAATTGTTGAAATGCTGTGAAAATTACCTTCTTAAAGAACTATTTATACACCATTTATAAAATCAGGGTTTTGCAAAAAATATCTAAATCAATGTATTCTCGATTTTCAGGTGTTTACTTACAATGAAAATCTCCAAGGTATGGTAATTCTTTTGTAGCCTTTAGCACGAGTTTCTTGTACAGGTTGTTTTCTCAACTTGGTAAAAAATGACTAAAAATTGAAAATCAAAACATTCCTTTTTATCGATGAATACTATGGTATAGATATTTTCGAAAATTTTGAAAAACTAACGTCACATCACACTATTCTCAAACCTAAAGCATTTTTACTGTTTTCAATCCTGCGATCCTGCAATTGAAAATCCAGCGATTGATTGGAATCCTGGACTGTGTGTGCGCAAGATAGTTTTCAATCCTATAAACTATGGTGCGTACACTTTGATCAATAGATTACACAAAAACTTGCTAATACCAAAAAAACATCGCATTCATTTTCTACTGAGATCTATAGCAAGTAATTTTGTGTAAGAAAATAATGTCGTTACTTTCACCCTCTGCAGTTTTCGTTTCGACAGTGAACCAGTTTTACGCTTTATGGAAAAGATTTGACCGTTTCCAACCTTCTAAATCTCCCCCACTAGCTTTGACTGTGCCGATTATACCAAGCTGATTTAGTAAAACCTTGCTGTTGAGCATTATTTGTATGTATGCATCACCGGTTCGAATGGTTTCAGTTGCGAAACGTCGAGCAAATCTCAATGGAAAGTTAAGTAAACCTTTTCATGCACAGTCGCAAGGCATGCTTTCATTTTTTCATCAAAATTTACGATGTTCCAAGCCAAGAGTTACAAATATTTTTAAAACATGTATATTAACCTAAAAGCAAAGCGTTCTACATATTTTGTAGACTTTCCTTGAGGTAGAAATTGTTGCTGCAACACACTTTATACTCGTCTTGGATGCACCATTCAGGGTGGCAACACTCAGAACATACCAAGTCCATCAGCTGTTTGTACATTTTCGCGTTTGGAGTAATTTAACTTGCCATAACGTTACAGTGAATTGATAGATCTATGAGCTCACAATGGCCTGAGGTAAAGTTTAACTGAGAACTGATTCTAATTTGTTTTTACACCTTTGGAACAAATACGCTCAGGGGCGTGGGGAGGTCTAGTGATGCCCTGGGCAAAATGCTTGATTATATGCCAACTTACCAAATTCTAGCATTGAGGAATGTAAGAAATACAGGCACAGCAAAGCGACCTGCCCAGACTACGCCACAAAAACTTCGCCTCAAGTGAGAACAAAGAACAAAAAACTGTACGAGTTTTGTGCCACGTTAAGCAACTATAGCAAGGCACTCAAACCTTGCAAAACGTACGTGCAAGGCACAGAATTTTGCATGGCAATTTTGGTGAGAAAAAAGTGAAGTGCGTTTCAAAAAGAACGCTGGCGCTCTGCTCAAAAAACATACAGTAGTACGTTTTCCAAAGTACCGTACTTTGTGCCGAAAGTGTTTTAACAGCTTAGAACGATGTTCTTTCTGAAAAATTTACTGTTTCATTTTGACCTTTTTTACAATTGACAGCGGGGAATTGCCAAATCGTCAGGTGTGACATAGCCCTCTGACACAATTCGGTATTGCCACTAAAAATGAGACCAAGCAGACAAGACACCATCGAAACATAAAGCGTTCTTTACTCAAAAATCCAACTTTGAACAAGCAAGTTTAATAAGTCTCGGTTTTTGTTCACTGCGCTATCCGCTTTTTTGATTAGGGCATTTGTAGTGCAATGATAATAAATTTAGGAATGATGAAAGCAAAACTTGTCAACTATATGTCGTTGCAATACTCGCACCCACTTGCGAACCTTCCACGCCCCTAGTTTAAAAACCAGGCTCTAGAGAAAATCGAGAGATATTTTGAAGAATACAATTCGCAGATTAACAATAGGCTAGCAGGAATTGGCCAGCCTACAAAGGGGAAAGAGAGACAGGGTGTAAGGCCTTAAGATAACGATGACAGTGCTTCATCTCTCTCTCAGGCCAATTAACACACATTTGCATGATCCCCTCAAGAAAGCTCCCGTGAAATCCATGCAGTATGTGTCAGTAGCCTTGCAATAAGAAGAAGCATCTAGTTACAGTAAGATGAAGCATCTAGCCTTACAATAAGAAGCATCTGGTTACAGTAAGAAGAAGCATCTAGCTTTACAATAAGAAGAAGCATCTAGCAACATTTTAATGAAATGTAATTTTTGGATGGCCCCTGCCTTGGATCACCGGGTTGTCGCTTCGTTTGACCCCCACACTCTGCACGCCACTGGATACGTTTTTAGTTACTCTTGTTGCAGTTTCATGAGTCTGTCTTTCTTACTTGTGTTTTGCTGCTTTATTTTTCCTGCTTCATTGCCGAGACTTCATCAGAATTTGAATCCGTTTTTGACAAGTGTCACCTTGCTGTTGCTCAGTGTTCAAGATGTTGTCTAATTAAAAATAAAGCAGTCCCCCGAACCGGGAAGTATTTTACTTCATCTGCTATGGAGTACCATGACTTAATTGCTGCTAGAAGTGATCGCGCTGAAAATAAATTTACGAAAATAGTTTGTTCCAAAATCTGGTCGGTTTGCATTTCATAAGAGGAGATCAGCAATAACTGTTTCCAAGTCAAAATGATTTCCTTTTCAGAACTACTGTGCCAGTATTTTAACAACGGTTGTGACGTCACAACGCTGCTCTTGTGATCATGCCGTGGATCAGATTCAGGGCGTTTGTAAAAGATTTCAAATCTACACGATCTTCAAGAATCGGCGCGGACTGTTTCAGAAACATTGCTGGAATTTTGTAGAGAATCATCAGCGTCTTCCATCAAAAGAACAACGGCTTTAACCGATGATTGGACAAATCAGGGACCCTGACGCTTGCCCGGTCTCGCTTTGATATTTTTATGAAAAAGCAACCATGCTTTTCGTAGAGGTTCTGCCACACGCACACGAATAGTCTAACTTCCAGGCCAGCTCATAATCCCTTATTTTTGCTTCCGTTAAAATGAACACAATTTAACTTCGTAAGTTGTGTACATATTCTTTTTTTTTTGGTCTTCTCATTGGCATAGACGCTTTTCGAAATCTGGGGGATGTTTATAATTTTATTTCATCAGTTGTTTTCATGATGCAACCCAGGTAGCCTTCGAAACTTCGGAGTGCTTGTTCAAAGTAATCGTTGTGAAAGCAACATTTCAGATAGCAGCCTGAAAAAACGATGCAAAAATAGACAAATACTGTACGGTGATAGGATCAACATATCCTGTGTAAAAGTCTTCAAATTCAGCAAAACGAGCTACAGCGCTGGTTATTGGTTAGAAACTTGGTTTCGAAAATGACATCGTAGTCATCGATGAACTGGTTTTTACAACAAACTTGATAAAATAAAATCAGTGTGCTTAAAATCCTGAGTGCGGTCAGTAAGGCTTTCCAACGGCATTGTAGCATACTGTAAAACAAATCTTTGGGCCTTTTTGAATGCAATGAGGTATGCTGATATAGCAAAGAGAACAGTCAAGTTGTGACAAATTTGAGAATACGTTGGCAGCAGCTTACATAGCACGAGTAGGATGAAATCTTTCTCACCTCAATCTGCACTTCCAGTGTACCCCAGCGAATTTTCAGGTTGTTGGCGCACATACTAATGAATTTTATGCGCGGATATCGCGAAGAATTGCTCTGATATAAGTATAAAGGATTATGCGCTCTCGACCCTGACTGGAATACACACACATCGACTTGATCGTATAACCTTCAAGAAGGTATTTTCGCAGCACACCTTCAGCTCCAGTCGTGCAGCGTAATACTAACACGTTTCTCTCAGACAAGTGTGTGTGTGGGTATTACAACAATTTGGCAAGAAAAAACTGCCAGACGAGCGGCGAAAAGAGGCAGCAATTTGACAGGCAACCGTATGATTTTGCACGAAAAATCGTTCATTTTAAGATCGGCAACTGTTAACACTTTGCTTATCTTGTGAAGTGAATCGTTATCCATCTGGTCGATTCACTTAGAAATATTCGGCCTGTGCTTGTTCCAATACCTTACTACAGCTACCATTCCACCAGACAACTGCGGCAATCGGCATGCGGACTCATGATCGTACTGGGAAGCATTTCACTTGATGACAACACACACTATGATTTGGCTTCGCGCTACAATTTTCTGTATAGCACAGCTAGGGTGTCGAACTGTCGCCGCGTGACCGAAAACTTGGAGTGTGCGAACGTTTTTTTTTTTTTACATTTTATACTTTGTGCATATGAATGATGTATGACAAAGCTTATATGTGCGTGCTACTAAAAATTTCTGCGCGCTACTAACATTCACAGAAAATTTTGCATCCCTGGTATAGGAGTACCAGTGAAGAATTACTGAGTTTTTCACTGCTTTCGAAGTTGTGAACGGCAAAAATTGCTTTCAAGGGTGAAGCAACCTTTCAAAACAGTGCCCGAATTGTCCCATTTATACAATGGCAAAAACAGTGTTGGCAGCCCTGAGAATTATTTCATTTTGAACACACGGTGACATGAACCAGGAAACGGAGCAGTTTTATTAGATATTTGCAAGACATAGACTTTTTACAACAGAACGCAGATGAATCGGGCTTTCAGAGCCGGTTCAAAGGATGTAAGCAACCTTTCTGTTTCTTCGGTTCTGGGTAGGTTATAGGGCGTTTCATACCTCGAAACCAACAAAATGAGCTAGAAACATCATTTAGGTGTTTAAATAATTCGCAGAACACGGATAGGTTTGCACCCGACGTTCCAATATCTTATTGAGAGGAACTGTAGCATCTTACCAGTAAAAAACAAAATTCCTTGAAAAAGTTTGTTGAAAACTCCCCAAGCACCCTCTGCCCGCTCTACACCCATACACAAGGCTGCCGTACCGTTGTTATTTTTAAGATTCGTCCTTATTTTGAAGGTCTGTGTCTTAGAAAATTATTCTGTCCCTATTTCTAAGAAATGTTCTTATTTTGACTTGCATCCCAAAGTTTGTTTTATTTTAAGTCAAAGGCTGCCATATCTGGTGTCACTTAAAATTTGTGGGAATTGTTAAAGGTGAATTAGTTTGCATGACGTCACATTAAGCTGCCACCAATTGAATACATGTGCTTCCCAACGAAAATTGAGACAGGTGACCTTGGAATCTAAACTAAACCAAATGCAAAATATGCATCAGGTGACTTTGCTCAACGGTACATTTCGTTCACCAATTTCTGTTCCATTTTATCTTGCTTAGTTTCCCGGTTGTCCTAATATTTGAGTCCTGCAGATCGATGCCAGCCCTGCCTATACACCGGAATTAGGGTGTTCGACCTCACGTGGAATAGAGAAATCAGCATTTTGAACAACAACCCTTTTTATGCCTAGTTGTTGCCTAATTATTCGTTCACTTTACAACTATCCGAAACATGCTGCTCAATTTTTCTTTCCTGTGACAACCGGTGACACGCTGCAATTGGAGGCGGCAACACTGGAGTTGAAAATTATCCCAAGTCGTTTAAAATCATGCGTATTGACTAAACAAGTCTGACAAATAAATCATACATGCCTCATTAATTGATGCAGTACATGTGAATACACAGATTTATTTTTGAAAGCAACTCAAATAAATCGCACCGAAACGCTTTGTTGCACCAGGGCTCTGGAACGAGTCACAAAATTGAAGATTGAACTGGAATTGTTTTGGGCTCAACAAAGGTGACCCATGGAAAAATGTGTCATAAACATTTGAAACGAGCAAGCTTTGGCCTTCAACGTTCAGGTGTACGTTGTACGAACACACCATAAATGAAAGTTGCTTTCTATTCGACACCTTCAAATTTTGGAGGTGACTTCGAGATCTCCGGATGAACTCTAGGGACAAGAAGAACTTCAACGAAAAGACGAAAGTTCCTAGTCTAAAATGAAAAACTACCAACTATCTAAACTATCCAAATAAGTGTAAGCATGCATAAACAGGTAGACTTTCACGCAATGGAAAACTGTTTTTGATCCTTGAATCTTGGTAAGGTTCACAAATCAGCAGGGGACACTTTCACACTTCCATATTTAATCTAATTCATTTGCTAAAAATACTGTGTCTTTCTTTTCATATTTAACCTGTAAAAGTGGTTGACCATTTTTATGAGTTTCAATTATGACCTCCGACAAAAAAAATTTTAGATGTCCCACTACCTCCGAAACCGTCGTTGCCATCCATTTTACCGAACCCGTCGTTGTCATCAATTTGATCAAAGCCGCCTGCAACAAGCATGTCACCCATTTCCGCCAATTCTTGCTCTTCTAGTTCCATCGCGATGATGCGATCCTGATCTTCACTCGACCCGAGCGTCATGGACTCGATTTGACTCAACTGGTCAATAGAATCAACTGGGCTTGTGTTTGAGGAGAAACTGCAGCGCAGCGCCCTCCGCTGGTCGTATTCCAAGCTAACTTCTGCTGGACGACACCCATTAATACGACGATGGTATTTTTGACGCCCATCATAATGATTGCCATAATTTTCAGAGCCACATAAATCTGATTCTGATTTGCTCTGACGTGCCTTCCGTCGATTTCTTACGTATTTATGGATCAGATACAGCACTTCCATCAGATTCAAGAACACGCACAGACAACTATAAAGCAACATGAACCACAGAAAGTATGTTTTTTCTTTCGGACGTGAAATGAAGCAATCGACCACGTTCGGGCAAGGCCAGCGTTGACACTTGTAGAACTCAGGAACCGTCAGTCCGAAAAGCACAACTTGCAAAACAACGAAAAGAATCTCCATCGCCAAACGTACAAGGACGCTTGCGAAGTAACAAACATAATCAGGTTTATTGTCGAGATCATTACCGGTATTTTTGGCGACTCTACACCTTTTCTTTGTGACGTAATGCGATTGTCGGTTGTCCTTGACATTTCTGGCGCCATGTTTTTGTGGATTTGTTACGGGGCCTTGATCAGATGCAGGAGAGAATTGAGATTGTTCTGACTCAAGCAAACTTCTCTTCTTTTCCTGGATGGGATCTTAAAGATATGACAATGAGTTATTAGTTGCGTCACAGTTATTATGCTGACCGCAGAAATGTCAGAAGCACAAAGAAGAATAACCAGCAGGAATAAATGAATAAGTCTCAGGATTTCGCAACAACATTAAAGTTCAAAAGCAAATAAAACAAAATAATTTTCAATTAGGTTTTACCGCAGTCTAGGCTTCAATTTCTTCTGCAATATCAAGTTATCACTGCAGTTTGTGAATGAACATTTTGCAAATTTTCGACATTTGACGCGAACCAACAAATCAGACTAAATTACGATTTTGAGTCTATAGTTAACACAATCGTCAATGGACGAATTATTCTTCAAAATATGCCGATGCACGTTGAGGAGCTAGTACAACTATAAGGCTTTTAGACAACTGCGAATATTGTCAGATTTCTGAAAATTCCAATATTGTCGGATCTATAAACGATCAAGTAACAACGGTTCATAATACAGCAAAATCTGCCGCTCCGATAACTTTGTTTTACCACAATCGGTTTGACGGAAACTTCTTCCTTGGAGTAGAGCGCATAGCACATGACGCATACGTGATTCAATGCATATCTTTGAATTGAACTTTTTGTCAGTTACTCTAAGGACAGACGCTAAATTCTTATTGCTTGACCTATTTCAAATTTTGATTTTTAATTTACGCCTGAAGTTATAAGCAGCAGTTACTTTTCGCTCATATAACTACGATCCAAATTGAAATAAGTGGAGGTTTGAGGGACGTTTCCAAATTTCAACTAATAAATATGTTATGTTCCTGATATTTTTCTGTTGTACTTTCTTCCCCACTGCTTTCATTGCAAGCACCATTTAATACCGGAATGTGCAACTTCAAAAATTTTATTTGCGATTAAAATCCAAAAATCAGAAGCAACGAGTCCTGGATTAAGTGTATGTATGTGAAGACATTGCCACACATAGTGAAGACATTGCCATACATAGGAGAAAGTATACCAGTTAACAGTTCATATTGGGCAGCAACGCAAAAAGCCTGATGTTTTGGATACTGCAGATGAGCAATTCTGTCAAGGAAATATTCTACAGTGCAGTTTTATGCAAAACTTGGAGATGGTAAAATGACAACATCTAAAAGTTTCGGAAGCAATTGGAAACAGTTTTCTTTTCGTTGCACCCCTTTCCTTGCCGATTTTTTACATTGAAATTTTTTAGCTGCTAACTATTCACGCGATCGTTGTGTTGTCCGGTCTTTAGTTTCCTAAAATTTATCATAACCCGTCCTGCGGTCAACACTTTTCATGGCCCAAGCAGTCTTACCTCGAATTTGCCGAGAAACTAATGGCAAACAGCAACAGGGCCAGGATCTCATCGAACGGTTGTTATCAATCGAAGCACAGACGGTCGTGACGCAGCTTCCACTGCGCTCAGAATACCTCCCACTTTCACGTTTTCTACTGTCGGAGTTGCTTCTCTCCTTGATCGTGTGAGGCAGGCGAAAGACTGTGTATTTTAGCATCTGAGAGTTCTTATTGGCAGGACGTTTCCTGTATGTTTCTCTTTTCCAATTGTCAGATGACGATTGCTGCAGCAAAATCTCACCATTGAAAGGCTGACCACAGTGACTTCTTTTGAAGAAGGCACTCCGGTCTTTTTCTGACGTTGCAACTCTTAGACAACTAACTTGATCTCCAACTTTGTCATGATCGGGACGAGTAGGAGGATTCTCATGATTGTACATTTTCTCCAAACGGTTACATGTCTCTCTATTAGAAAGAAGAAGACGCTGAACATCACTGAAAAGCAGGTAACGTAACGGCAATAGAAAAGATTTAGTTCCACTGCTCTTTTAAGGGGCACAATCTTTTCGCTGTTGCCGGCCGCATTACCTTTATTTTTATTAATTACGGTCGCTAGTGAGTTCAAGATAATTTTATTTTTTAGAATTGATTCTGTTCTGCTTCCAAACACTGAGTCTAGCATGCTTCCACACGTCTCTTTGGCCGTCATTCTACTAAGTATCCTCTTAAAGTAGACAAACAATT
>JGI24021J15306_10005173_pt1 | contig 15422 bp, 10 predicted proteins | sample Ectturendosymbi1_FD_15306 | JGI IMG/M metagenome (IMG submission 15306)
ATCGAGGCGTTCGACCAATCAGCGACGAGTTTTCGAACGATTGCGAAACGTGCCAACTGGGCACAGTGGACATGTCCGTGAACCAGAAAATTGCGACATTTGAAATGTTTGTTTACCTGTTTCCATCCAAGTCGCTTTTTTCCCGATTACGTTCATTTTTATCAAAAATCGTTCCACGTAATGTCAGTTTAACAGAAGATTTCGTTCTGGTGAAAAGAAAGTTGTTCAGATCACGTAACAACAAAGAAGAAGTTGTTTACTGTGTGTCACGTTGTCAGTAAATCTTGCTGAAGCGCTTGCAACTAAAAAGTGAAACTTATTTTTTTCCAAGAAGCTGCTGATGCCTTTTACGAAGCAGTCTTTTATACTGAAAGTGTCTATTGCCCAGTTAAAAAACACTGTCTGCTGCCTTTTCGTCATTGCAACTGTCTGTTTCAAAAACAGATGAGACTGGGCAAATGTTCTGTTCTTGCCAGTTGCGCAGTATGAACTGTTTATGTTCTTTTCTTCTAATAAAATATTTCTTTGTTGGATTTGCCCGAACAGAGCTTCTATGGCTACTGCGACAGTTACAGGTTCTTCCACTAACGTTTTTAGAAGTGTCTCAGTTATATGAATCATACGCTGCGAGAGAAGCCACAGTCGCGATGGTTGGAGGCAACGCGCTTTAACTCACCTTTGGCTGAACTTGCGAGTAGTCAGGTTATGACTGGGCAAGCGAAATTCATACCACTCGCAACGATTTTCTGAACTCGGGATTTCCAATATCGAATTTCAACGTATAGAGCGATGTTATTAGGAGATAAGCATGGACCAGCGCGCAAAGTTGAGATCAAATAAAACGCGGTTTTAAAGTCAATTTGCCTGATTACGTATGATTTATAGCTGATGATGCCCGCCTGCTTTGCGAAACATAGTTGATCTCGAAACCTGACGCACTTGTTGGCACAATGTTTCAGGTTTGAAGATGATGGCGGCCCGGTTGTTACAAACGCACTTTGGTTGTTACTACAGTATCACAAGACGCGCTGACTAAGAATATGGGAGAATTTAACAGAAGCTCAATAACGCAGCATGTCGTGACATGTTTCTTCTCACTAAAAATTTAGTAACTGCTGCAATTTTGTCAACATTATTACCTGTAAGATATGATGGTTTTTGCATTACCATACTGAACCCAAGAAAGAGCAAGACCGATTCATAGGCGTAGCCACCCGCAAAGTTCTAGCATGTCTTGCCATTTTGTGTTTTCAGAAGCGGTGTCCTAACCAGAATACTGTTGTTCTCTTAGTCAAAAGATTTGGCCCCAAAAACATTTTGGGCTAGCTACGCCACTGGCCTGATTACAACAGATTGCGCAGCACTCCAGTTGCCCGTTTGAAACGTATAAATAATTGTACATTTTAACGTTGCAACCTTATTTGGTCAAGCCAGCGAGATTGTTTCCATGGAATATGGCAGTAAGGAAAATTAAACATAAAAATGCCGTCAAAACTGTTGCAAATAATAATAATGACAATAATGTATTTTTGTCCGCAGACACGAAATGAAGTAGTGTGGTGAGCTTCCTAGTGCTATTGTTGTTGCAATGAGAAGTTTACTGCAAGCATCCCTGCAGCGATTGTATGTTTTAGCCACCCAATACTTACGACAATCTCGTTTCCTAACCTTAAACGTACTGCGGAATCTTTCAGAATTTGTTTATGTCTTTGTCTGTTTGCTCGAAAATCAAACGAAAAGATGAAGACGCAATCTGCGTGTAACTGATTTCAACGAAAGCAAGTCATACACAGGCACAGCTAATTGTTTGGAGATTGCAAAGGATGAAATGGTAGGAATACAGTAGGTCTTGGATTGTATTTGAAAAAAAATATCACTTGCTCAACGTCAAGTATCTACTTATGGTCTCTGCTTGATGTGGTCGACTAAAGCTTGCAATTCAAACGCCTCTTAATTTGTTGAAACTTTTTGGTCTCAATTCGCACTCCGGAATCTGCAACTCTCGATGAAAAGGAAACTTATTTCACATTTTATATATCAAACCAAGAAAGCCTTGCGTGAAACAGTGGTTCAGGAAAGTTTTAAGTCCTTTTAATAAAACGCGTGAGTGATCCCGTGTAAAATGTACCAGCACTTGACCTTATGGAACATTTCAGTATCGCGGTTTGTTGGTTGGATATAATGTCAGGTTAATACTTTAATTATTGATCAATCTTGTGCTTTGCCAGATCCATAAAGCGAAAATTAATTCAATCAAGGTTGCGCCATGTCGCTGATCCTTGACGCTGACGCGAAGTTGCGCAACGTGTTTGTTAAGTTGCGTACTGTGTAGGCAGCACAATCGCAAATTTCAACATGTGAATTATGTCAAACTGTTTTATAATGATGAAATGAAGAAACAACAGGTGCAACGATTTTTGTTTGCAATTTTCTGACTTGCAGAGTTAAACGAACAGCAATTTTCTGTTTCTGGTTCTAGCGAAAGAACAGTTACTAAAGAACAGGACGTCTGGAGACAACACGCAGTTCTGCCCTTTCAGGGCAAAATAACTATAAACTTTACGTATTTCCCACGTAAATTCGTAGGCATATGCAAGACAGGTCGTCATATGTCGAAAGACTCTTCGTAGCTGTGATGGCCATGTTCTTAAAATTCAGTGAATTGCAATCTATTCACCAACAAATTTCTGACGACGTTCAAGACGTTTTCGACAAAGGCATACTTGTTTATGTTCAGCTTTTCCAGTAAAAAATCAAATCAACTGTGCGACGGAATCGGTCCGTTTGAAACAACTGCGTGTTGGGATTACCAACTCACTGCACTCCAACGTGCGTTTGCTTTTATTAAAACAAACGAAAGCACAGCACTTAGTTTAAGATTTACGTACGAGTACGTTAAGTTGGTGAGTCAATAAAGCGTAGGTAGCCTTTTGCCTTTTGTATTCTTGTAACCTGATTGAAAGCATGAGCTGCAGAAGAAATGTAGTGGTTGTGACCAGGGGCGCAACAAGGGGGGGAACAATTCCCCGGGCGCCGAAACGTTCCAACAATGTCGCAAGTACTTTCTTCAACAGCACATTTGCTTCCCAAAGTCTGTATAGGTTCAAACATTGGTGGCGACAAATTGTTTATTGCCCCTCGGGCGCCATCTAACCTCGTTAAGCCCCTGGCTGGGACACAGTTTCAGTGCGTGCCTTAAGATTTTGTCAGTACGCTGATTCGATTACTGGTGCATGCAGAAAAAGAGACAAAAGTTTTGTCGGTATACTTATGGTATACTTATTTGTTCAATAAATACGCTCATTGCAGCGCACAGCATTTAGTTTAACGTTTGTCATCCAGGTGAAAAACATTACAAAAATTACCGATTTTCTGAGACAGATTAAACTCGGGTCAAAATTTTAATTTTTTTTTCAATTTTAACATTGTCGGTCTGCAAAAGAAGTACGTCAAAAGCGTGCATCACTATTGTTTCTTTACTTAGTTTTTGCGAACAAAGCAAATCTTTATTACTTTATGGCAACGGTGCACATCCTACGGCCGTACAGCCGCATGCGGCCTTGGATAATGACATTTGCGACCGACCACACGTAATTTAAAATATGTGATCTGGCGGCCGTGCTGGCGTATATTGATGTGAAACAAACGCAAGGCAAGAAAATCAGTCGACACGATGCGTAACAATCTGGATGGTGATGTTTCTTCTCATTAATTCGTTGAAATGTTTGACATTTTGATACTTTTAGGCAAAAGTAAATGACATATACCGGATAAAACCTATTCTTTAATTAAACGAATCTCATAACATAACTCGAAATCATTGGCGGCCGTACTTCATATAAATAAGTGTAGTGCGACCGGCAATAGCAAAAGGTTGTACACCCCTGCTTTTTGGCAACGCCATAACTGCTTTTAATACCAAAACATATTCTACTACGTTTAATCTTTTTGTACATAGTCCAGGTATTAAAGCCCTGTTCCCAGCAAGCGCAGAATTCGCATCAAGGCACGGGTTTCGTCAACTTAAGCATTACACGAAGATAGACAGATTTTCTGCTGTCGTTTGGTGTGGATTTTGGCCGCAACATGTCTTCTACCGGTTCACGTGCTGGACAGCCAGGAATTGGGAAGACAGGACGGCTTTCACCATCGCGTAACCTCGTCCACTCGTCGATGTTAACTGTTTATCAGTCACCGACGAGAAAGAGCAGAAAACGTGCGCTTTGCTAGTTACTTCACAACACTTACCTTGTTCTCCAATGATTGTGGCGTCGGGCAAGCCTGGGCATGACCTGGAAAGGCCTGCTCTTTCTCTCTGTCTTTCAATGTTCACATTGAGAGAACTCGCCAAGCACGGAGCACGTTTTTCTCTGCTTTATATTCTCGCACGATGCAATGCGAAACAAATGCCCAAGCCAAGGATCTGTCATGCATGCAAACGCGTGTGGCGTAGTGATGGCATTTAGGTTCACTTTCGGGGGTTACGTTGGGTAAGTTCTATTAGTGTCAAGATTCGTTGCGATGAACTTGCCTGTTGACTGCAACGCCAAAGACCTTCTAAGCAACCCCACATTTTTGTAAGGTGTTTGGCATTATTTGTACGTATTTTCTTTTGGCGTTAGATCACACGCAGTTCACCCTATGAAACATTGCAAATTTGTCTTTGCTGTTTCGTTGGTATAAATTCAGAACTTGCCACGAATTACGCCTATAGGGGCAAGAAGCCAATCAGACAATTTAATGTGACACACACTGGCAGTTACTACTCGCTGGATAACTTAAGATTTGTGTGAATTGTATGTATTTTGTTTCAAGAAGAGCGTTGACGGTAAAAGACCAGGGTTTTTAAACGTGGCGCATCAGTATTTATGGACTTGTAAAGCTAAAGCATAGTCGACAGGTCGTTTATTAAAGATGAACCTTTGGACATACAGCTCGATTATAATCTTCACGTCCAGTAAACTGGAAATTATTTCCTGCATCAAGTACTTGGAAAAAGTAAATCTATTCTTGAGACAGGCATGTTTAGGCACAGAAAGGAACATTTTGTTTCGGAAACGTCTGTCCTTAACAATGCCAATATTCAACTTTTGCCTACGGTGTATAATATCAGGTTCAAGCAGACAAAGACCCTGATTTACAAAAATCGAAGTCTTTCTGCATATTAATAACTCCGTATAACGCAGGATTCAGCTGATTTGATAAACCATTTGTTTAATAAAATGGGGAAATTGTTTAACATTGAACTGAAATTGTAAAAGAGCCAAATTTTGTCAGTACAGGTTGATCCAGAAAATGTATCAATTTTATTATCGCTATCATTTCATATCAAATTTATTCAGGCTTCTGTCTTTCAGGTAAATCATAGTTACAGCTCCAAAGTTTTATTTCCCCGACTAAATGGATCAAGCAGCAAGATATTCCGTGCAGGAAAGAATCAAGATTGTAGAGGCAAAAATTCGCAACGAAATCTGTTGTCCAAACTCAACGACAGTTTCCGAGGGCTTTTCCAGTTTCCAGGTACAAAACGCTCCAACCACACTCACAATAAACCGCCTCCTGGACAAATTCAGTGCACAGGATAACATTAAAGTCGCCGTGGCCGGCCACGGTCAGTCAGGACAGAAAATCACATCGTTACTGTGAGACAATGTATGGAGCAATCTCCAATTCACAAGATGTTTATTCCAGGAGACAGATCTTTCAAGGAGTTCAGTTAAGCGCATAATGCATTAGGATCTTCACCTGTTTCCGTACAAGATGCAGATTTTACAACTTCAGACAGATTCAAATAAGGATGAGAGATGTGCCATTGGGCAAACTATCAGTCAGCGAATCGAAGATCATCCTGGTTTATTGGACTTCATTTTTTTCAATGAAGAGGCAAATTTTCACCTTACTAGCAACGTGGACAAACAGAATATGCGCTGTGGGACTCAAGCTCAGCCTCATGATCAGCGGTTCTCAACCTTTTCGCTGAACGGAGTCAAATCCAGATTTACAACTTTGGTAGAGAGCCGCACTAAAGACATTTTAACACAAGTCAATTTACACATTTTGTTTCATTGCAGAACGAAGTCTGTTTAACAAAAAATTAGGGATTTTTTGACAGACTGCTTAAGGGCCGCACAAAGGGTGCTTGGGAGCCACATGCGGCTCTCAAAACAATGGTTGAGGACCACTCATGATCATCAATATCGCTCACTTAGTGTGGAGAAAGAGATTCTTTGGTGCGCGTTGAATCGTAATGGGCCGTTATGACATTATCGGGCCATACTGATTCGAGGATGCTGATGGTCGTCCGATAACTGTGTACACGGAGTGATACATTGAACTAATGAGAAGAATTCATCCCGCTACTGAGGCGGAAGCGAGGGTGGATAGTGTGATTTATCAGCAGGATGGAGCAACACCGCATTACTTGCTCCAGTGCTTCACTTGAATACCTTCACCGTTACTTCCCTGGAGACAGGCTCATTTCCCATCGTACGGACCGTCCTTGGCCAACACATTCTCCAGACAGACCGCTTTGGCTTATTTTCTGTAGGGATACGTAAAAGACAGAGTCTGTGCTGGCAATCCACAAACTATCGATGCGCTCAACAATAACATTCGAACGGAGATCAGGAGAATTCACCTTGAGAGATCGGACAAGGGTCATTACAAACTTCAATGTACGAGTAGCTACAGTGATTCAGCACCAAGAAGCATGGATCTAGCACATTATGAACATTGAGCTATGCTCGCAAAATAGTTGTGTACGAGGAAACTTACATCACACAAGACTTACTTGTCTGCAAGACAGGCCTATAAGAAAAAAACTGTTAAGTAGTCCTTTCAATACAAACTGCTACTTTTTAAAAATAGATAAATAATTTTGGACCATCCTGTACTTGTCTTGCAGAAAATCAAAACTCTCAACTTTCACAGCTTTAATTTTCCGTGGGAATAACAACAGCAAATGTAAATAAAGAACAATGCCCTTCGACAAAATTGACAAAAAACAACGGATTTGACAGCGACCTTCACATTAATTATAAAAGAAAAAAATTTAAAAGAAAAATGAAATTGCAAAAGTACCGGAAGAAGTGATCTAACTTTTAGAAATATGAATAATCTATTGATATGTAAGCACTCATTTTATTTAAAGGTGGAAACATCCTGACGTCAAAATGATCTGAATTTATAGAAAGATTTTCCCCTAATTTCAACCGCAAGCTAGTAGTTTTCCGTTGACCATTTAGCGGCGCGTGACCAGGTTGCGGTGGTTTTCTGTAACTTTCCACGGCACGTCAGCGACAGTGGCCAGTCTGACTGACATGCCACGAAAGAGTTGTTTTAAGTTCATTGTTCGTTGTGGATATACCTGAATCGTTAAGAACACCTTGCCGGACTTTGTTAATTGAATTGCTCTAACCACCAGTGGCAGCTATGGAGATCTGCTGCTTCCACACCAAGTAGCCAAAGAAACTTCACATTAACGTCATGTCATGAAAACATACCTGGGCCAGGTAGGCATAAGTATAGAGCCGTCACTGAGCACTTGTATGCACCAACCGGGTTGGCCAGATAATCTACGACAGGCGTCAGGAACCTTTTTGGCTAAGGGAGCCATGAAACCTACATATTTTTAATTGTATTTCCGTGAGAACCATATAACATTTTTCAACACTTAATCCAACTAACGTGTGCATTTTTAAGCAAAACCAACAATTTTAAATGGTAAATGTCTGAATTTTTTATTTAATAACAAGCTTCTTACTGTAAATGCGACTTCTGATGCTGCATGGTGTTGCTGATGGCTTTGTAGTCTGGTAGATGGAAAATTACAGAAAAAGTATGATTCGTAACAATCGTGTTAAGAAAATATCAAGCGAGCCAGATGCCGTCATCAAAAGAACCACATCTGGCTCGTGAGCCATAGTTTCCCGACCCCTGATCTACGAAGAACGGCAATGCCTTGCAATTCCACTCGTAATTCTGTGTGAAAATTTGCAACTAATCATCAGTGAAAACTGAAGTAGTGGAAAGCAGCTGCTTTTGCACAACAGACTTACCGGCAAAGATTAAGTATTATCAGGTACGAAGCATTTACAACTCTGCTTGGCAGCTTCTAAATACCACCTGACTTTCAACGTACCTCTCAAGCTTATTACTTTGATTTTTTTTATTTTTTTTATTTTTATTTATATCATTTTTTTATCAATTTCGCAAAACAGAACCGTTTAAAGTGAATTTTTCATACTGAAAATGGGAAAATGGTAGACCTATGAGGTTTATATGTGTATAGCAAGACGTTTAAGGGCTAAATCTTTGAAAGGTTAAATGAGCAAGGTAGTTTTCACGTTTAGTTCATTACGTTCTGTTTTCAGATGCTCAGCTGCTGTGCGAGCTAGCTACGGATTGGCTAGCAATATAAGGAAATTATGACGTCATGCCCACTTGAAAAGTCGACTCCTTCCCAGTTTTAATTTCCGACTAAAGTTCAGAACCAACCACAAATATGCTTCAGATGGTGCGATTATTACTGCGGAGTTCCCACGTAAATTGCAAATCAAATAACCGGTCCCAACATGAAACGTTGTCGCACTACACATGATTATTTTTAAACTTTAGTCTAGACTAGATTTTGTAAAAATCAGTTGGGTTAAAAGAGTGAGAGAGCAGCTTTGACCAATGACAATTGTAAAGGTAGGTCTGTTTGCAGCGTTTCGTTCTGAGGTTTCGGAGAAGTAAAACTTTTAGAGTACCAATCTGACTATAAAACAAGGGCATAAATACTTGTGCTTATTTTTCCGTCGCAGACTGGAATTATCGGACGCCGAGAACAGTTAAACATCACTCAAAGTAACAATCTACTTGCTTTGCTAATAACCGGTTAAGTAGCGGTTTAATTTTTAACCACAAGACTTGCTCATGATTATGTCGTAATTGTTCGCCAACCAATGATATGCCATTCGGACCGCGAAAAACCATAGGTTAAAAATGCGGACGCAATGATTGGCAATGGCCACGTGCGATGATTTAATAATGGTCAATTAGAGCTATGATCACTTACCGAACTGACCGAAATTCTTTCGAAAAATTGCTTGGCACGGCAATTGAGTTTTTCGTTGCGTATCTTTTTCTCTGACGCGCAATTCATTTTAAAGAAATGCTTCTGGTATCAAATCCTGAAATTGTGTCCTTATCAGCCAACACAGTACCTGTATGCGGCCGCGCGTTGCGGAAGCAACCGGAAGAGTGTCGGTAAAGCGAATTGTGCGAGCAGCGATGCAACGCTTTGAATCGATCACGTTTGTTCTGTGAGTGAACAGCTGCTGAAGTTGAACAGAATTGGGCAAATCGGATAACTTGCCTTTTGCTCAAGACAAGTCCTGCTTCGAATGGAAAAGAAGAAAAGGCATGCGTTTCGCTCTGTGTTATTCAACACTGCAATGTGTTTGTCATTTTTTTACAATATGCTGCAGAGCATTTATTTTTTAATTTTTGTATATGCGTTGCTCTGTGTTACAAGGAAATGCACTGGTAGCGTTTGAATGACAAATAGCGCTTGCAAACACGTATGCGTTTTTCTGAAGCAAGTTACCGCATGTGCTGTTGTGCACCGGATGCCAGAGCAGGTGCTTCGATATCGTTGGTGTCGCAGGAAGTTCAAACGGGTCGTTGCGGTGGGGAGTAGTGTTGCGATGGATCGATGACTAATTGTTAGGACGGCACGCGACATTCAAGTTGAAACTCCCAAATGGAATTCGAACGCTGCAATTCTTGGTTTGCCGGAAGCTGTATCCAAGTCGAGCTATCGTTGTTTTCAAGCTAGTCACGTTTACGCTAATGTTGCTGTAGATTCAAAAACAAGTGAAGTAATCCCACTCATTAGAATGAAGTTGCGACATCTGCGAAGCACCAAGTGTGTTGATCATCAGGTAGGTCACTTGATGTCTCCGAGCCGACAGATGCTATCACATGAAAGTTAGGACCAAGATAGACTTTTTGCCTTNGCTATAAATTNTATGCCGCGTCAGGACAAATACAAAAGTATGTTTTAATCAGAATCTTTTATTAAACGTNAAGCAAGAGCTTTTGTTGTGAAAACTGCTTTCCTGTTCCAACTAACGTGCATGCTTTATAATGTCCTTATCAAGGCCTTTAACAGTTTCAACAGCAAACACAGAATAGGGTTTGTTGCTAAAGTTAGTCCGCGTTGTCCTTCAAAAATACTTCGATTAAGCTTTTTTTTGGTTGAAAAGTACTCTGGAGTGACATGTTTTATCTGAAAACCGACTGCGTCGTAATTAATCTCGTTCAGGTGCGATGCCTGCCCTGGTGACTTGCAATCAGGAAGATTCTTGGCAAGTTGCATTCGCGGAACACGCCGTAAGTTCAAAAACTCTTGATTGTCTGTTTAAAAAATGACCATTGAAGGTCAACAACCGTTTGCCTATCGTTAAACACCCGATTGCTACTTCCTGCCTCGCGCGAACTTTCTCACGAACAGACTTTTGAGAGTGGCAAGCTCTCTTGTGAATGAGTTTCAACAAACCGGTTAAAGTGGACCAGTGGATTTAGCACGCGCCACCAAAGCTGTTGGGCCGGACTGGATTCCCGGTTGAGTCATACCGAAGACTTGAAAATGGCACTGGACCTTGATGGATGGGTGCAAGGGTACGGTTCACTCTCGATGCTGCGATTGATTTACCAGCGATGCACCATTCACTGAGAAAGCAGCCGCGTGGCCCACGGCGTAAGCCAGTTGGAATGGGCACGGCAGACCACTCGCTACACTCCGAATAGGGTACAGAAACCGAGTGTAAACTGGACTCACTCGTTTCATGCGGCAAGGGGTTTCACAAGCATGGATTCTAAAGACTAACTTAGTTTTGAAGTTAACTGTGTAGTAGGGCGAAAGCTTGCTCGATTTCATTTGGTCACCGACGACTGTGCGCTGCAGAAGTTCGACATTTTGTTTTAGTGCACTTTTGCAGGCTCTTTTTCTCAACTGGAAATCTGGCTTGCAGCTTCGTTGCAGAACGAGCAGTGATTATTGTGTCTAGGTTAATTGTTCACTGACTGCCAGCGTGATGAATCCGCTTTCCGGTCCACCTGCACACCTTCTTCCTGGCAACGAAAACCAATCACTTCACGCTAGTCAAACCAAGCTACATTCCAAGACTATCCAGCCATTGGCATGGCATTAGCATGGCGGTGATGATCTGCAACCAGAGCGCTGTTTCTGCTCTGTTCTCCTAGCAATATACCGTAGCTGCTCTGTAATTGTCGTTTTATTTTTGTATCTTGACTATCGATGAGATAGGGTCAGCACGGTCATTTACGGGGCAAAGTTTCACAATTATACGCATGTATTTTGCGTACCATCGGTTATGCGTACTGAATCTCCCTAGCGCTCCTTGGGCTAGAGCGTTCACCTCAGTCGCCTCGGCAAGAAGCAAATTTCAGGCTTCGGCCTGACGCCAGCCGCCGTCACCAAATTCAAATCAAATTAAAAATCCCTCCAACAATTAAGGTTAAGAGTCACACCAGTGTTTGCGTTTTGTGCGAACATGAGCTAATCCTGATCAAAACCTTTGGTATAGTAGAGGTTTTGGCAGCCAGTGTGGAGGTTGCTTGTGAGGAACGTCGCCGTTGCATGCAGAAATGCTGCTTTCCCCAAACGCTACAAACGAGGCAGCCTAGTCGTTGTATGGGCACTGTTCGTATGCGAAAGGTTACATCCGCAATACTACTTACACAAAATTTTAATCATATCGGCTGAATGCGTGTGGTCAGGGATGCGTTGCATTTAAATCAAAGGGTTTTCGTTTTTGATTGACCTCCATGCTTACCGGGTGTAAACCTTTAAATTAATGAATTTTAGCTCAGTTTGTTTTTGATTGAACCCCCTAGCTCGTCTTTGATCCATTTCCAGTTGTTCTGCAGAAAACATCATCCGTTCCACCAGGGAAAAACGATTTGTAGGTAAAAGTATGTTCACTAATGGTTTTCGGTAAGTTGACGGCCTGGTCATGCAGCAGAGCAGTTACATAAACACTTGATACCGTGCAAAGCTCTAAAGCAGCTATGCCCAACCCAAATGGCTTACTGAGCCAAAAAATATGCCACTATCTAAACCAGGGCCACACATTGAATGACATGTTGATGAGGGGCGCGCGTGGAATGACTTACTTTGATCTTAGCTAACTAAATTTAGCGAAAGTTATTGTCTTGAAAGCGTTCGAATCTTAACTGCAATGGTAACAGACGTGATAAAGTGGCACTGAGGATCACCTGAAACAAAAATATCAAATGCAAGTTGATCAAAATAAGGACAAGTTGTCATGTAGGATACTTTTACTGCAGAGAAAACCTAAACTGGGCCGCACAAAACCTTTGACTGGGCCACATGCGCCCCGCGGGTTGGACGTAGCTTCTGTAAAGAAATACCTGAATGCAACTGCGATATACCTGCACCAACACATATATTGTATGGGTATGCACGTTTTAATTTTACGTCAAGTGGAGGGCAGTCTGTTATTGTGGATAAGCCGCACACACTGTATGCAGGTTTTGGTAAATAGATCAGTTAAAATAATTGCTCGGTCATTCCAGCAGGCCTAAGAACCATTGCTCTTAAAAATATGCAGAATGTTTCCGTTCGAGCTTCGTCTGTACACTAAGTGTTCAAACAATTCAATTTAAAATATCTAAGATCGGTGTTACACATTGCATCCTAAACCTTGAAAGTATATCTGCTTTCAAAGAAACCGACAAAACGCTATAGTATCTGCGTGTTCTTTTAATGTTGCATCATTTTCCGCTCAAGATTGACAGATCGGTGACATTCTGACCGCCTCAGTAGTCGTGCTGTACGTCACTACGTCACCAAACTGCCTGATCACTCATTGCGTCAGGCATTTTTAACCACACGTTTCCTCGCAATGTGGCATGATGAAACAACTTACCATCGACAGATCGCTTCTTTGTGCACATTTGACCCAGTGTGCTGTGCAGGTCAGTGAAGTCCGCAGTAAACTGGAGATGGACAAACCTATTGTTATAGTTTCACCTTAGTAGGACCAGCGCAGAAATTTCATTACATGGTATTGTTTTCAATCAGCAGTTCCGCGAGATAAACCTACACAAGCAGGTTTCTTTTACAGTAAGCCTTTTAGGTACAGCTCGAGGGTTGAGGTTGATGTTTACACAGCGAAAATTGAAACAGAATATCACTGAGAGATGGTGAAGTGCAAGCGTATGTGTATACAGAACACTGCAAGCCTGTAACTCGGAAGAAAGCTTCACCTCCAGCCGATCGGGTTGCGGCTACGTGCAGTAGCTCGTGTTTTGCGCAATGCGAACGTGAGGAGCAGCCTCGAAACTTCCACTCTTTTTACCGGCACAATAATAAAGAAACAAAAACCGCTCTCCGAGTGAAAAACTTTTTTTCTTCAGTTGTCTGACGATCGGTATTTCAGGGTTATATCGCCGTATCGCATCTGCAGTCGGTCTGGAATGGTGGGGGTAGTGGTGTTTGTGAGGGAAGCGAGGATTCTTGTAGAGTTTTGCGAAAGCAGTGACTGATCGTGTGGCTATAGGCAGAAAGAGCAATTCAAGCAAGGTACGACGTCTGATGTTTAGCTGTTAAACACTGGATTCGCAAACATTTCATCTCAAATTTAACTACGATAAATCAGGATTGTTACTATTAATTCCTATGGAAGCGCTAGTAGGTTTGCAATGCAACCGTAGTTACGGGGAGCCATTGATGGCATTGAGTTGTAGCGGTTACACACTGCACGAGCACAACGCGTTGTTTTTAATAGGTTTTATGATGGGTATGATCTCGAATTTGTAGTATTCTAAGCCGCCTGAGACGTCTTCGACAACTGATTTTGAGGAGCCTATGCATCAGATGTCTTTACTCAATATTTTGTAAAGAATACGTGGCTCAGTGTTGCGCAAGAGTATCGATGGTTCACTTTGCTGTGTGCCCAACTCTACGTGATACCCACAAGTGCTGTAGCTATTCGTGTAATTACCTTGCAAGGCGTTTGTGCTCTTCACAAGTCACATCTTCATCCTATACTCCAAGGAAAGTGTAGAGTTGGTGTTGCATCGATTCAGTAAAACATACTTGACCGTCGACACAGAGTGCATATTTTTGCGATTTGACTATAGCAACCTCGCAATACAGCAGTGAAGCAATAGCATACAGCGAAGGCAAGTGTGAAAAAATCGAAACCGGGTCGATGTTAATCACGCAAGACAAGATAGCGAAATGGCCGACGAGCTTCGAAGTTCTAGGTCTATTCCAGTTTTTCCCAAATGCGAAAGACCCTGTTGGATTCGTTGTTTAAGATATTACACGCGTTATTGTTGGGAAACTTGTCCGAGACAATGCAACCTGATTTGTCCTCGATGTTGAAATTCACGCGCTGGACTCTTTGAAAGGTATTTCCGGATGTGGCAACCATCATTACAGAGTACTTATGTTGTTTGCGTGTAATCGCCTTGCTGCTATTATGCTTTTGCATATTCTTTCACTTAATGTGACGTTACTTGACTTTGCAGGTCAAACAGATAAATAAAAGTAAAACTTTATTTAATACTCACTTCTGGTCACGATGCATCCAAAACCGATCTCAAGCGTCGACATGACGCCAACCAAACAAGATTCAATTGAAAACCTTCGTGCTTCGCTCATTTATCATAAAGGACCTGCTGCTCTATTAGAAAACGAAGACATGTTTAAAACATCGGGTTATACCGAAAACGACGTTTCTGATGGTAAGTTGATATTTATATATATTTTTTGTTGCTCTTGGAGTTTGATTGAATGTTCTTCTATGACTGAATACAGACTTACATAACCTGTAGTAAACACTCCTTTTCAATCATGGTATGCCCGTCAGTGGTTGATATGCAATTGTTTGCTTCAGATTCTTGGTGGGAGGAAGAGATCATTCAGCGCGAAATGCCCTTGAAAGTGGAACTTGAATCCAGAATACAACGCATTATTGGACATAACTCTGGTAAGCATTTGATTCATGCCATTACGTGTTGAGTGAATGTGTCAGTGATTTGTATCAAGTTTCCTGTTGTCTGTAATTACGAAAAAATGAGATTAGAGCTTGGCAACTGGTTTCTTTCAAACTGTTTTCAAAAAAAATAGAACGACTTTAACTTTTGAAAAACCCTATTCATTTCTAAAAATCGTTTCCTGTACGTTTTTCTCACCCGTTTCCTTGTTTTTGCAGAGTTCATTGTTTCTCCTTGCACAAATCTCATGAAACGCATCACAAACGAAATCGCGAAGTCGTCTCGTCAAGAAACTGGAGGACTCTCCGCCTGTCGCGTTCACATCAAGATCGCCACTGATGCGCATCGAGGCGTTCGACCAATCAGCGACGAGTTTTCGAACGATT
>JGI24021J15306_10005178_pt1 | contig 15414 bp, 13 predicted proteins | sample Ectturendosymbi1_FD_15306 | JGI IMG/M metagenome (IMG submission 15306)
AAACGCCACTAATTATAAAAACAGCCAGGGCGACAATCCCATATGTTCAACCAGAGATGAAATTTCGCAGCCCTCCCGGCCAATTTCACCACGAGCCACCACTGGTCAGCATTACTTGCAAAGCAATTCGAAGATTTGGAAAGACGCTTTCATGACCATACTCAGCCCTAAAGAAGGCTAACAAATCTCGTCTTTGATGAGTTAACATTTTGTGTTCAACTGGTATGGTAACGATACAGGACTACATATTAACTAAGGCTCTCTTAGCGGCGTGCTGAGGTCTTTTGATGCCCGGGCAAAATGCTTTGCTTGCCCCACTACCAAATTCTAGTTTTGAGCAGTGGCGTATGGTGGTTATTGTTACTGTATACATGCTGTTCTTGACGTCATAATATAACGTCATATTCACGTTTGCCAAAGCCAACGTTTTGGTGAAGTTTATTGAGAGCATGCATATAATTTTACACGCATTCTCCTTACTCGTTGTTGTACAATGTGTCTCTGTAATGATTCATTGCATTTTCATTACTAATGAAAATGAATTATTATCAGCACTCCAGGTTAGGAGAATGAAGCAAAACACAGCACTCAACGCTAAGACAAAGCACTTCATAACTGCAAAAATATACGGCAACGCCTTAAAACAGGGGAGTAGAACACACTCAGTCCTACGTCAGCGCAGTTCACACAGTGACACAGGCACGCAGCCAGATTTTAAGGTTTGGAGGGTCAAAATCCAGTTTTAGGGGGGAAAGATTTTTCTTTTTATTAAATGTTTCAAAACATTCTTTGTGAGCTCAACGAAATTTGGGGGAACTGCCCTCGAATTACCCTCACGTGGTCACGGGCCTGAGGTCGCAACTGCAAAAGTCTGCGCATTAAAACAGATGCGTGAAACACACTCAACGCTGCGACAGGGCAGTTCATACATGCAAAAACATCAGGCTGCGCGTATGTCTCGTCGAACAGCAGTCGAGCATGCGGTTGGGATGGCGGAAACCCAGGGTTGTCAGTTTGAAACTTGCTAAACTACACAAGAATTGAGAATGCGCATGAAGTATGGAAAAAAACTTTCGTTTTTTTAGGGGGCTGTTTTATGTAGAAATACTGGGGGGACAGAACAGATACGGACTTGAGTGCACCGTTGTGATCAATCCGCCTGAACTGCCAAAAATGATGAAGCTCGAAATAATGCACGTTGCAAGCGCAGGCGTGTAGCTGTTTTAGCGCACACACAGGGTTGGTTGCCACATCACAAAACGAAACGGGAAACTAGTGATGCATCAAAAAGGCAGCCTAATCAGGCAAGTTGAAATAGGACAGTTTTGAAATTTGGCCCAGTAAATCAATTAAACGTCCACAACTATTTTCAGCGATTTTCCCTTGATTGCACGATCTGGAAAAAGTCACGTCACTATCAGTTTGATTGGGTGTGTGCAGCACATCTAAGTCCCTGGTACTAAAGAATGTGAGAATTACTGTCATTTGAATAATACGTAAAAACGGTGTTGACAACAAAACAAGTATCGAAAAATCAAATCCATGTAGCATGTGTCAGTAGCCTTACAATAAGGAAAATCATGTAGTTACGGAATTTTAATTTTTATTATTTCACACTTTGGATGCCCCTGCCTTGGATGCTCGGGGCCGTCGCCCCGTTCACCCTTTCCGCTCTGCACGTCACTGGGTTCTCTTCCTTAGTCTTTGGACTGGGGCATTGTGTATAGCCATGTATGGCGCACTAGTGTCCATCAAGAAGTTTCGGAAGTCGGAGGAGAGCGCAGCAGCATAAGTAATTTGTAAATCTGTGGGAGATTAACAGTAGTTATTTGCGTGGTACTAAGGTTCTCACAGCCAGAGACTTAAACTTGTCACAGCCGATTCTGACTAATATCCTTTTGCCTGAAACATAGCAGCACAGACTGATTTTTAACCATTCTTAAACCGTCAAAAGAAGAGGTATAGTAGATATGGTAAGCTATTTCTTTTGTTCTGTCACAATGTATGCCCTTCGTGTTGTACCCCAAAAACACAGTTTGTCAAAATACTGGATGATGCTGGCCTAACTCACCCAACTTTAATGCATTAGGTAAAGGTGCTGTGTTGATGCAGCTTCGCAGTTAATGGTTGCATGGGGCTCAAAATATTAGTTCCAGGAATGTAAACCAACAACTTTAATTTATGCCAAGCATATCTTTGCACCCTTATCAAAGCGCCAAACATGGCACATGCCTGCCATACCTTTCCAGAGTGAAAATAAATAAATTCAGGGAAGCCAGAGAGCGCGGGAATGGCGGGGCATTGCCTCGCTGCTCTTTCAAAAGAGGGGGAAACGGGGGCAGAGGTGCCTTTTCATAAGAATATCATAGGTAATTTCATGGTTTATTAATACCGAATTGAAACAATTTTATTGCACGTATTCGCGCACCCAGAAATTTCAGGAGGGGTTCTATAATTTCTTTTATTGTTTGTGAGCTCAACATTGTTTCTAAACAGAAACAAGCATAACTGGTAACGATTTTTTGTTTTTCATAAGCTACCATGCTCTTAACTCTGTTACTGTACCCCATGACCTTCCATTACTCTGGCGTTCCCGAATGAATGTGATGGAAATGTGCATTTGAAACGCCATGTGCATTCCGATGATAAAATTCATTCCATTCGTAAAAATCGTTCCATTGTATGTGAGCATTTAAATCTCCCGCAGGTGATTTGATCAAATTCGTTAAACTGTCGTTCGATAAACTGTCGTTTAGATACACTGCCGTTCGATAAACTGTCGTTTCGATGAACTGCCGTTCAATTAAGTGTCATTCGATGAACTGTTGTTCGATAAATTGTCGTTCGATAAATTGCAGCGTCACGCTCTTGGAATGTCCCTCCCAAGAACAGCCTGGGTCCGGCTTAACCGCCTCTCCTGCTTGTACAAATGGAGTACGGTCTTCTCTGCGTCTTGTGAGTGTGGCGCAGACGAACAAACCGTCGACCATGTCCTCCAATGTCCAATACATTGACCTCCTCATGGACTGCAGGGCCTGACGGTTCTGGACGATGAGACAGTCGAATGGCTGGTCAGCACCTGCTCCGAGATCGAGTGCGGACTAGTAGTGGTCATGAATAACTGGCTCAAGGAAGAAGCTCTGAAAGTTATCTCCAGTTGACTCCCAAAAAAATTATTAGTACCCTTCTTCGTGTCGACTCTTGAAAGTGCCAATACTCAGCTATGAAAACCGTGAAGTGAGAAGTTCATTGCTTTCTACTGCAATACTGTCAACGATATAGTTGAGGTTCTAAAATGCAAAATATAGAAACTTCGATGCTCCGTTGAACTGTTACCAGCTCCGCAACAGTTTTAGTGTTTGATGTTAAAATCACCAAAGTATCAAAATATCACTCAGTATCATACTGATACAGAGAGGATATATGACGCATACAATGTCTGGCAAAAACATCACCCAGGTGACAGGTATCAACGCAGACCACGCAGCACATTTGGAAGAATGCAGTGGAAGGACGTTCTCCAAGCGTTGATTTGAAACAGGAATATTTCGGATTGAAACGTATGCACTGACGTATTAATGTTAATACATACATTTAGATGAATCGGCTTTAAACGATCAGCTGCATAGAATAGTTGCACTATGGAGACAGCAACAAATACATTAGGTAAAAAAACAGCAATTCACGATCAATTTTATATTAGAAAACATCGGTAAATTTAATGATAAAAAAACTTTATTTGACTACAACTACAGTAGAAATGTTTGAAATAGTGCTAAATATCAAGCTTGTACTTACCGATTGTGTAGTACGTGCTGTCTTCAGGTCTGACTCCAGTACCTTCAAATATTGTGTTCGTGTATTGAAAAATTGCTTGAATTGCGCATAATTGCGGGCACAGTTGAATGAACACAACAGCCATGAGCTGACGTCTGTATTTCTCAATTGACCAAAGTTTTCTTATTGAAGCTCTCTCAACTTGAGCATCGGCATCTATTTCGTTCTGGATACTTCGAAATTCTGTTAGAAGCGAGTCACCTTGCTCATACCGGAGTCTTTTCAGAAGAGAAAAGGAAGCTCGGTCTGCAGGCGACAATGTCTGAGTGGAATGCTTATTTGTTTTTCTTTCCTCTTGCATCATCCAAGTCAAAGTATGAGGAATCCAAGGGACAGAGAACAAGTAGACTAATGAAAACACGCCCGGAAGTGNCAGAGCGTAAGGCCATGAATTAGCCCCTCCCAAAACATGAGGAAGACNAACTGCATTAGCAAGAGCTGAGCTTAACTGCATTAACCATGCAAACGGGGTCTGATGAAATGCAAGTGTTTCTCTGTTGGTCACTTCAGCAATATATAAAGGTGCCACGGTGAAAGCCACACCACGAGTAACACCGTTAAGCAAGCGACCGATTATGAGGATTTCGTAAGATCCAGAGAAGAAAGCAACTGGCCCCATCAGTATGGATGATACCAAGGCAACAACGTGTATTGCCACCATAGCAAGTTTTCGGCTGCAAATACGAGAGTTCAAATTAATGGCAACACTCACACAACGTAGCAAAACCCACCACGACATCTGCTGTGTAGTTGCTATGCCCGGAAAGTTTTTTAATGGCTTGTATACAAGCAGGCCGGCCCTAGCAGATGCGAGGCCCAATGCAAGACGTAGGCGCGGGGCGTCTCTGAGCCGTGGCGTTATGACGTCATCAAGTTCAGTCAACTGCGCTGCGACCTTTTTGATGAATATTTTTACCGAAATAGCCTATATGAACATAAAAAAGACGGAAAAAGCATGCTGCTGTGATGGACGTTAGTCAGTGTAATAAGCCGAAAGTTGTAAAAGAAGCTCTGCAATGTAGGCGCGAAAGCAGGTGCAAGGTTACGTTATTCAAAACGAACTGACAACGGAATTGAACTTATAATGCAATTACTTCACTCTTGTTGAACGGCACTTTCGTTCGAAGACCGACTGACTTGGAGAAAACTGCTAAAATTAGCATGAAACATAGGCGTAGCCAAGGGAGCCAGAGGGACCATGACCCCCACAAAATTTTGGAAAATATGGTCATTTTGTGTTTTGAGAGGCGTTTTTCCTAAAAATGGTGTTATTTGCCAAAAATCAAGCATTTTGCCCCCCCAATTTTTTTGGCCCCTCCCAAATTTTTGGGCTGGCTACGCCACTGACATAAACTGATTATCGTTCTCGCTTTCACTATAGCCACAAGCGCAGGCGCATTCTTGTATAAAGGCGGATGCACACTAAGCTGCAATTGCGACGTGCCATCGCGGGGCCCCGCAGTCGCAATCAGGTTGCAACATCGCTTCATCGTAGAATCCAGCGACGAGTAATGCACACATGAAATTCCTGATCCTTGTTGTTGGAAAGCAGAAAAGCTGTAACTAAGGACGCTCGCACTTGCTTCAAATGATAGTTTTTGGTGGTTGTATTCGTCTAATTCATCTATCTGTGCCTGCGAATATCATCCAGTAATGTGTCTGCGCTACTTTAGGAGTTGCGCGTCTGTCACAACATTCGATGGATTTGTTGGCCTACAGTAAATAGGAGAAACCAGCATCTTTGTCTGAAATAAGAACTTCGCGCTTACATAGTCATACTGTAAATTAGATTAATGTCGTCCTAAGTAAAAAATATTGCCTGCTATTTTTTCAAGCGTTTATTTTCACACTCGTTGTTTTGCTCGGGAATGTCGCAGGGACAGCAACCGTAGCACTCAAAATACATCACAGGTTTCAGAAACTACTACGTTTCTCTGGATTAACACCATCCTCATTTGTTGTCCACCTCTGGGCTGCTTTAGGGTGGGTGTGTAAGTCAGGAGTGCAATATCGTTTTGTCACTGCCGACTGCATTACGTTTGTTTTGCTGAATTACGGTCGCCAGTGAGTGGAAAGTTAGCCTATGTATTTTTTCATTGCTTCAGTTCTTCTTCCACACGCCTAGACTAGCCTACTTTCACACGTGTTTGACCGTCTTTATACAAAGCATCAAAGCTTTTATCAGCAGCAGACAAAAAATTATGTATTTATGCTAAACGGCCGCCATAATTTTGCAGTATTGTATTTTGAATGAAACGTGCGTGGACCGCATTTTTATGGAAGGCCGCAGGTTGTACACCTGTGGTGCAGTCCGGTAGCCAGCTTGAGATACCAGGGGAGGGGGCAAAAGAGTTTCCTAAGAAGGATCCAAAGTTTTCAAACTATGTTCAATAGTTTTAAATTATGTCCAACACATTTTTCAATGAGGGGCTCAAAATTTTCTAGGTGCTTCACCCTCTGCGCACCCCCTAGTTACAGGCCTGGGCATAGGCGTAGCCAGGGGGTAAAGGGACCACTCCCCCCAAAATTTTATAAAATACAGCTATTCTGTGATTTGAGAGGCGTTTTTCCAAGCAAAATAGTGTTATTCGCCTAAAATCAAACATTTTGGCCCCCCCTAAATTTTTGGGCTGGCTACGCCACTGGGCCTGGGCCTACTGTAGGTTACAACAAACGACCAACATCATCAACATGTTATAACCAACGCACCTCCTGTCATGGATTTGATCATAAATTATGTATGTTTCAACCACTGCCAGGCTATGTTGTTTGTTAAAATCATACAGTGCCATAGTGATAAAAATGTAGAATCAGTTGTGTTACAATGTTGTTACAACTCACCTACATGAGTTTTCTCAACGCTTTCAAAAGAAACCAGCCAGCGATACCAGGCTTTCATTAGTGTCCTAACACATAAGCGAAGAGAAAATACACCACGCCAACAGAAAATTCAGTCCCCGGCCTGGAATCCATCACCATCTGTACGCTGCGATGACGCGACAAAGTAGAATTCCATCCTACTCTGTCGCAAGCATCGCAAAACCAGGAAAATTCACTTCCGACGTTGGACAATGCCACGATCGCAAGAGTGTGCACTGACCGTCGCATGAAACTGGCGCCGAAGGCACAAAAACGCCGCAATCGCATCGCAATCGCGTATGTGTGCAGCAGCCTTAAAGATGACGTCTGGGCGCACGATCAACTACCCGCTTCATCATACAATACACTAATTCACAAGAGAGCAACTCATGCTTTCCCCCAAGTTCCGCCAAAGCCCAACTTTATAGTTATTCTTAATGCATTGACTTTTGACACCAATCCAAACTGTTCTTTATGAATTGGAAGTTTACATGTACAAAGATTTTGCAACTAACACGTCACAGATGTAGAAACAACTTATCAAACACAGCTTATAATGCGCATGTTTGACTGATAAAATAGAAGATATAGCCGCCCAATATAATGATAAACAGGAGTGAGTGTGCTGGGTGATATTCACAATTTTTGCCTTCCGTAGTTAAGCGGCAGTGAAGCTTCAGGTGTCCTTCACGTATATGCACTTGGACTTTGAAGTGGTAATTTTTCTTTCTATTTACGCTCGCAAATAGGCAAAACACACGAAAGTTTGGTGGAGCTGCAAATGATGAAATTGCTTGCACGGTTGACAAATAATTCGGAACCATTTTGTGGACAAAGGAAAGGAGGCAAATTTAAGTGCGTATACACTTTACAAAGTTTTGTGCTGGTTTGCATAAGATTTTTAGCAAACATGTAGCTGCGTATTGCCGAATCTAAAATATCTTTAATAATTTATTCATTTGGAGATTTCTTGCAAGCCGAAAAAAAAACGATTGCGAAGCTAGAGAAAACTAAAAGTAAACGTACCCGTACGAAACATAGTTTGTCCGGGTACCGAATGTAGCGACCATTTGCCTTAGATAAGAGAAACATCCTGCGAGATTTAATTCTTGCAAAGTCTCTGATCATCTCATTGTAAGCGAGCTGACATGCGACTTTACTTTCAATCGAAGTTATCTTCCTCTTTTAATTGCAATTGCCGTACGTTCAACCTACGGTTTCGTTTCGACATTTTGTGTAATGTGGATCGTCTATAGTTTGTCTAAGCAATATTTAATTATTTCAACAAAGTCGTTGGACAGTAAATATAATAAAAAGTGTTTCAATTTTGCAAGTATTTTGCATCAGTTTTGATTCGCGGCTGAAGGCATTGAATATCATTTGCGATTAGATGGGATTTCAAAGTCAATCTTGGCAACGTCTTACGAGCTATATTTTTCGACCTGGGGGTAATATTGCCTCTAGCAGCAATCCACAGAGGCATAACAACCGTTTTACATGGATTGCGATATTATTACATTAAAAGAGCTTTGGGCTGTGGCAAATGAAAAAGTTTGGGGGCACGGTGAATATTATATCTGTAATCAAATCGCGGCACACTATACATTTTTCTCAAAGCGAAAGCCCCAGCTTCCAATTTCTTCAGTATACCGCCAACAATAGTTTTGGCACAACTAGCGTTGGTGCTCAACAGCTATTGACTGACTGCCCAGACAAGCTGACACTCTTCGGTGTCTAGTACAAACAAAGCCAAAAAATCCAAAATAGAACACTTTTGCTCTTGGATGAATGGCCAACTGCTGGAGTCTTCGGGGTCCAATAGGAGGTCTACGTCTACGGGTTCAATCTTTCACTTTTTGTCATTTGCGTCGATGTCGTCGAGTAAATTTTATTTTGTTAAAATATCAAAATATGTAATCTATGTCATAATCCGCCATGAAGCAAAACTTCAGGCCTTGGTCAAAATGCAGATGACCCGCAACCAACCACCAACTTTTCAAAATAGGATCTTTCGAGAACTGAACAACGTTACGTTAGCAGAACTGCCATCAAAGTTTTAAATACGAGAGACACTCGTCTCGACATGTTGTGAGATGAATCACTGCACGAATTGGCTGTAGGCCTACCGCAGTCTTAACTGGCACTTCTAATAACCAAATCGCAACCATAAAAAGTGGGGCATGGTGCAGGGCAGATCATGCCCGTAACCAGCTTGGGACATCAGGGAGGGCGAAGAGTTTTCTGATAGGGAGACAAATTTTTTAAACTATGTCCAACACATTTGTCCAGGGGGGGAGAAAATTTTTCTTGGGCGTACCCCCTGCTTATGGGCCTGGGGCCGATACAACCCGCTGCCAGAAGAATTGAGCGCGGTTGATAACGTTCGATTAGGAGGAAGTTGTTTGTTCCTTTAAACAAGAGTATTGTTTGCTAAAAATGAGGCTCATAAGCTGTTTCTACTGAATCCTCGAGCGTGAAGAGTATCTGGAAAAAAATTAACAACTTGCCCAAACGTCATGGCGCGGGGACCCCAGAGGCAAGGGGCCCAATGCAGTTGCATCGGCTTAAGGCCGGCCCTGTATACAAGGCCTGATTTTGAAGAAGTTGTGCCTGATGCTATAATGCATATGTAGTATTCTGCAACATGCAAACATAAAATTAATTGATATAAAATTGTCTGTTTTCATCTAGGCCTATTTTAGGAATGGGCCTAATGCTGTAGCATCAATAGCACTCACGTTAATCCGGTCCTGCATGTATAAATTATGTACTCAGCAAAAATTATGCAAAACATATTCACAAAACATTTATGGTCACTTTTTGTTGTTTACTTGAAAAAAATGCAAACCTCATAAATCTTAGCCACAAGTGAACAGAAACAGAGCCAATAGTGGCACCTGCCACAAGCATGGTCTGCGCCAACGTAATAATCAATATGACATCATCAGCTGATGCTTCCACATTGTACCTCTCCTGCAACACAAGTGTAATTAACCATGACGTACGTTTTGGTGTTGCGAATATTATTAAAGGAAGTTTTGTACAGCTTCTGTCTTCAACTGAAGAGTTTCTGAACATTTTTGTATCATCCAAATCAACTATTTTACTGCCAATGCATGTCACGCAGATATCATGGGGTAAAATATTTTTAAAAACATCTTTTGAGGTATGATCTAACTAAACAGTTTTGCTGAGTTTACTTTTAAAATTTGAAAAATATATCATATTTTAAACAAGATTGTCTGGTGGTTTTTGCTTGCTGTTTTCTGTTTGCACGGAATCTGCTACAATATGTGGAGTAATTTAATCCCGTTGAAACACAAGAAGTTCGGAGTGTTCAAGAGAAAGTCAAAACTAACTCTGTTTCAAAACTGTGCTGCTTACAACAGTGCACTGTAATATGTCACCAGCTTGTGATATGTCTTTTCTACATCAATGCAAAAATATCTAGGAAACGTTGCCTGGGCATCATATAGTTACTATTGCCGTTCGACGCTAGATGTTTCCCAGTCAAAGTGAAACCGGCGGGAATTGTGTCAGCAATCAAGGCTTCTTATATCCGCAAAGGTACGGCGAGGATTTTAGTTTTTCTGAATACTTGCTACGAGCCACATTATAGAACTTTCAGCTATCAGCTACTGCTGTAGACAGTAAACAAACTCCAGCTTATTTTTATCAAAACGTGCAAGGTTAGCTCCCACTTCTCAGAACTCCGTAGCAGTTCTAGAGACCTGTGGCCGTGTTTTTACGTAAATGCATTATTAGCAACACAAGAACGTTCCTGACACTTCTACCCACTTTTTGAATGATGTATGCTATCATACCCAGTTAACTGTGACTGTTTCGTGCTTATAGGTATATGTTTGCGAAAAACTCTGTTTGCACAAACTTTTAGGGAAAAATCCTTGTAACTACTAAAACTTTGTCAAAGATGGGAAAACTCAACGAGTAGGTGTGAAAGAAAATCGCAAGAAAGCCAAAATTACGAAACGGCACAATTCGAAAACGGTGTAAACTGACCGGTCCTGTCTTCTAGTGTTAAAAGCTTAAAAAGACCAAAAACGAGCCAACATCACATTCATGATCGAAGACTAAACAAAACAATTTGAAAACTAATGATGCGAAATATCTACGATTGACCAAAAGAGAGTAAACCCTGTAGGCTACATACGCAGACTGCGCCATGAGAAATCTTACAAAATTGTTTTTATGGAGATGTTTCATAACACCAACTTACCGCGAACGTAGAATTGATGAAAACTTCAAGAGCTGGAGTTAATGGATTTAAAGCCGTGACATTCATTCCCATTGGAACGAAAATTGTTATGTGGGTGATTATAATTAAATATATACAGAAGTTTGAATTAACACGCTTCATATTAAAAACTTGTTATTCGTAGAAGTTCTTCATTTAGTTTGTTCTGAAAGTGAACACATACATGTGCTTACTGAACAGAATTAATCTTATGTTGAAAAAAAAATAGAAAGAACAAAATAAAATGCAATGAAATACCATGATCATAAAAGTTTCTAGCATAAAAATGTGGACAATTATTTCTGTAAAATTAGTACACGATGATTTCTGTTTATTACCACCACAAAAACTAAAACGTTTGCTTGAACTATCGTAATATTGTACATACCCAACGAGATATAACAGAAATGGGTTGGCTCACTGACTGTTGAACATTACAGACGAACGAATTCCTACTACTTTAGTGCACTCACAACTATAGTATAAGGATCAAATATTTTTAAACACAGGTACCAATGTACCGCGCATATACAGTATGTTTTCGAATATGCTTACACAGCATATACCAATAGAATTACAAAAATGGCAGCTGTCGGCATACTAGGATGTCTTCATGATTTTTATGAAGATTTTCTTCTGATTAACTTCCTTCAGGTTCAAATATCTTCTATTTATGAGGGGTGAAAAGCGTTTGGAGAAAACCAAACATGGTGAAGTTAACCTTATTTAATATGTGTTTAGCTTAAATGTTAGCTCATAAAAATAAAATAATTTGCATAAGCCAAATTTTTGGTTTTAGCATTGATCCAGAACTATTGTAAAAAAAGGCATTGCCTGATACTGAACGTTGGGGAAGAATTTGAAATACAGATGAGGTTGCACCAATTTTGACTTTTCGCATTTATAATTTTTGCACTGAAGCTTAAAAACTTTTTTGTACAAGTAATGTAGTGCAATGTGCTTGGGACAATTTCGCTGTAATTGTCAATTAAGCAATATACGCTTTGCACTTGACGTGGGCCTACTCGTACTGCTCGTGTAGGCCAGCTTTACGCTTTACTTGTCCGCACACTCCGCGGTGTTCGGGACCAGCTCGTGGCCTGTGGTACGTGCGTTAGTTTCGGCGCTGGTAGGTCTGGAGTTCGATTCATGGCCGGGCCTTATCAAGAGAGCCGTATCAGCCGCCCTCCATACTCCCCAATTTTGGGTGCACGCTGTCCCGTCGCAACAGGAGGGCGTTTTAGAAATTTGAAACACTAGAAATCAGTGAATTTTTTGTCAATCCGTATTCTGTTCTGTCTTGTATTTCATAGCTGGAGCACTGGTCACATGCGGAAAAACGCCTACTACCGTAACTTGAGGTGAACGTTTGAAGATTTATTGCCGCATTATTGTTACGCAATAAAGACCAACAGTAGAACAAACCGTTTTCAAGTTTCGCAACCTGCATCTGCAGGTGAAGGAACTGACATGAGCGAACTGTAATCTCATCATTGCATGACACCAGAACAGCGAGCCTGGCTCTTGTGCATACCGGCAAATAAACTGTCTTTGCAACAATCAAATGAATTAACTGGAACTTAGCTGCTAACTTTAGGTCTAGAAATTTTTGGTTTTTAGTGCCAAATTCCAGAGAGGAAAATGCCCGTTTTTCCCCCCCTGCGCACGCCCATGGATAGAGGCTTCTTGAAAAAGACGATTTAACCTTGGATGTTGCTTTGGAACAAGAGGTTTCTCTGGACAGAGCCCACAACAATCGTCATCGTATTCTAGTTGTCTTGTTGCAGCGGAAGAATCTACAAGTATAACTAGGCCGTTGGTTCCGGAGAACGACGCGAAAAGACCTGGGGACGTAATGGCACCACATGCCAGTTATGTGTCTACTGCAAGAACAACTGAGGAGAAATGCAGTTTCTGCGATTTCTACAGCCATCCTCGTCCGCGTTGTCCTACTTGAAATGCAGACTGCAAAATTGCAGTTTGGTAGGTCACTACGCGAGAGAGTGTAGAGCTGGTGCGCATGGTGGTTCAAAGCACGCGGTCTCAGCTATACGGGAAAGTTACACACCGTCTTCGGTGGGTACTCCATCGCTGTACAAGAAAGATCGGCCAAGGCCTTGCTAGATACAGGAGCCTCCGAAAGTTTCATCCACGAGGGTTTCGTCCACCATATCGGCTTAAAACCAAGAAGAGAACCCAGTCATATCTCTTTGGCCTCATCGAAGTCTTCAGCTAAGGCATGTGGCTCTGTCCAGACAACGGTGAAAGTTATTAATCACTCGTAATCTTTACATCTGGGAATTATTAGCGACATTTGTGCTGACACAATCCTCGGACAAGATTTTATGAAGCTGCATCGTTCTATTACATTTAAAATGGTGGGGAGGTTCGACTCCTTCACTGTGCCATCAACTAAAGTGGGCGGAGTTGCTGCGGCGGACGTCGAGGCGCCTCGTTCATTCCAGTTCCTATCTCCTGATGTTAAACCCATAGCTACACGGTCTTGGAGATTTAATGTAGAAGATGCGCAATTTATAAAGGATGAAGTAGCCAAACTGCAGAGCGAAGGCATCATAGAATCGTCGGAAAACCCTTGGCGGGCGCAAGTGCTTGTCATCAAAGATGAGAGACACAAGCGTAGAATGGTTGTAGACTACTCGTAAACGATAACCTCTTGGCTCGCTGGATGTTAACCCTCTACCAAAGATTGATGAGCAGGTCAACGTCTTGGCCCCCGGAGGACAAAATTTGTACAGCATTTGAAGCTAACGGTAAACTCTATCAGTATCGGCGTCTCCCATTCGGTGTGACCAACAGAGTGTCCGCTTATGAAACAATTATCGACAGGTCGATATCACAAAATAATCTGAAACAAACTCACGCGTATTTAGACAATACTATAATTGGAGGAAACGATAGGCGGGATCATGATGACTTAAACCTTGAGAGATTCCTTCAGGCTGCGGCTCAGGTCCGCTTTACTTTCAACGAAACCAAATCTGTCATAGCAGCCCCCCAAATTGTCATACTCGGTTATCGAGTTTCGCACGGAACGATCACGCCAGATCCTGAACATCTACATCATTTACTAGAACTGCCGTTGCTGTGCGGAGTTGTAAGTCGGGACGGGCTTTTTGGGTCGGGCCGGGCGTAGGTTTGTCAAAATGCATCGGGCCGATTTCGGGCCTGCATACAACACTTTTTTATAACATTCAAGAGTAACGATTTTTTCTTTCGTGACGTACATTTGTTGTGCTCACCGCGGTGATTTCTGTGAGTGAAGCGATTGTGATTTTTTTCAGTTAATTCTGTTTGCAAACACAGCTGCGTTTTTTGGTCTCTACTTGGATTAGTCTCACACTCTTTTTGAGAAAGCGACATCCGTGAGGAAATGAACGCGTGATGGCGTTGCTTCGAAAAAATCAATCATTTGCGCGATTTTTGGCTTGTTTTACGAAACGATGACCTACAAACCGTTTTTTCATGCCTGTAGCACTATCCTAGATAGTTCCTTTTTGGATAGATTCGTGATAGTTTCTTTTTTCTTGAGAAACATTTCATTCCGCTGTCTTACCGTGACTAACAAGCTAAGTTTGTTCTTGTTTACGCCAATGTTTTTGTCAAGGTATTGCTATTTTGGGTGTGATGAAACCGTGTACCTGCAGCTATACCCGTACCCTACGTTTTTGATACCCGCAGTTGCGCATATCTTGGCTCACTCGGTAAATTTGGCTTTCGGGCCTAAATCGAGCTTCAAAATGAGGCCCGTTTACAACTTTGTTGCCGTCTTCATCGAAAGAGTTGAAACGCGCTCTTGGCTTGTTTTCGTACTATGCGCGGTGGATCAGGAACTTTTCTGCGAAGTTGAAACCCTTACATGCGTCCTCACCTTGCACAAATGACTACAAACCATTTACCCAGTGGCGTAGCGTGGACGATTTGGCTACGCATGCAATTTCTGGTTTGTGTCTCCATGACTGCGTCCATTTTTATAAATATATCATCAAAATACGACTTCAAATGTGCAGTTCGAAGTCTAGTATTTTACTTTTTTGAATGTTTAGCAGAGCTCAGTGCTGGTTTGACCAAATTTATTTTGAGCTACAAAAGCTGTCAAGTGTGAAGCAGTCTTGTCATAGCACCAAGCAGCTGTACTATGCATGTTATTCATATCGTCATACCCGCGTTGTGTTGAGCTCAAGACTGAAATGCCTTACTTAGAAAAAACTAGACACGGCCAGCAATGCAACTTATTTGTTGAACTGCTTCCACATAACCAATTGAACTTGTCACCAAATATGTTGGTGTAATGTATAAAGTTAAACATTATGTGAATAACCACGCATTACGCATGTTGTATCACACGAGCACAGTATGGGATTATTGCCTGGGGAAAAGCAGCTTCATGTCATTTGCAGCCAATATCGGCTGTTTTAAACCGTGCCATGAGATGCTTAAACACA
>JGI24021J15306_10005179_pt1 | contig 15413 bp, 11 predicted proteins | sample Ectturendosymbi1_FD_15306 | JGI IMG/M metagenome (IMG submission 15306)
TAAAATACATGCTTAAATAATCGAGCAAGTTTCAATATAAAAGATTAATAAGATTAAAAAGATTTGAGTCTTATTCATATAGTAAATTGCTTGAATAAGGGAACCGATCTGAATAGATTATTGATCTCATCGCAAATTACTAAGATGTAGAATTAAAATAGGAGAGTTATATGAGCGTTGTAACATGTCGAGAAGTGCTTGAATATTATGAAACATTGTACTGTGGTGAGTGCCACTTTTGTTTTACTTANAAATATGTATCGTAATAAATAAAAGTTATAAAACTAAAAATGGTGTATTTCACTGGNGTGTATTTTCTGGTCTGAACCGTTGAGGAATAATTATTATTCGGGCAGTTAATAGGACCTANCAACCAGACTTAGTTTCTGCGAGGACGGACCTGGATTCAGTAATGAGAACCCATGCATAAACGATAACTACCTGATCTAAATCACATTGTTACGTCAGCCCATAGGGGTCGCATCTTGTGTAACACGCCCGACGCTGCCTGAACTTTTTCCTTCAGCTCAGGACTGTTGAGGATTTCATAAATAGTTTGCGTGAAAAAATCAAAAGAAGTGACACAGCTAAAAAATTCTGTCCCCATATCTCCTCGGGGGCTCTACAAATTCAAGCAGTGTGGCGCAAAAGCACATTTTCCACAGGAGGTTGCGGGGCTATTTGCTTGCTCTGCGTCAACGTTGCCATGTGCAACCGAGTTGGTGTCCATGATGTCAGGAAGCAGTTCAGATTGAATGCAACGTACATCATCAAAAAATCCATTCGGCGGAGTGTCAACACGCACGGCAGGAGATTCGCATGCAACGCCTCTGACAAGACCATTTCCCACCGGTCTTCAGGGAAGTCTTTGTCATGAAGCAGCAGTGTGACAGTTCGCCACACAGTTTGATTCACTAGTTCACATTTACTCTTTTCCTGTGGGTAGTATGGCGCCGAAGTACTAAATGCAATTCCTCTTTCAGTAAAGAAAGCTCTCGTTGCTTTGCTGTTGAACGAAGCACCTCAGTTGCTGTGAATACACCTATGAAAACCTAGAATGCAGAACAAAGGCGATAGAGTCCATCGCTAACCTGTGGGTATGGTTCTTAACCTGTGGGGAATTCCCCACTGGTGGGGAATGGCGGAGTTGCCAAGTGGGGAATGACCGGTCGGACACTAGAACCACTGCTTCAAAATTTAACACATCACATCCAAATGTTGACTTACTTTACAAATCACAAACATTTACAGACTGTTTTAATAACAAAAACAACCAATAATTGAGGTATTGTAAGTCATTTACGTACTAAACAGTTCATGGGTTAAAATCGATTTTGTCAAAGACCGATGCTGTGGTGGGAAATGGAGAGTTGGCTAAAATGTGGGGAATGGGAGAAAAAAGGTTAAGAACCCCTGCTATAGACAATCGACAACAATGGATGTTTTCCTATTTTTACGCGGAAAGACGAAAGGGAGATGCAAACATTCATCAATCACCATGAGAAGATAAGATCTTGGACCTCTAACAGATCCTTTGAAATCGATGCTTAGACGATTCCATAGACGCACAGCTTGTACAGTATGCGTGTTTGCGATGGTTGCCTGAAGAAGATAGATTTCACGTCTGCAGGTTTGTGGCGAATGTCGTAACTCGTGTGACTCAACCCACATCTCCAACCAAGACGTTTGGCGCTTTTGATTGTTCCTCGATTACTCTGATCCAACATGAAAGATAACAATTTTTGGTCAGCGACCAAAGTAAAACATCTACCTTTTGAAAAATGACTCTTGCGACGAATAACTTTGATTACTGCTGTGGCTTCTTTTTCAAACGCAGGGTAACGTCTTTCAAAAGAACTGCGCGAAATGTAAGCCACAAGGCGTACACCTTGCGATAAAATTATAGCCAAGGCAAGATCGGAAGTGTCAGTTTCAACAAAAAACGGAAGACATGGCGGATGGCACCCCAGCTAGCTTTCGCTAGTGCTTGCTTTAGCCCGTCAAAAACAATTGGAGCGCTTCTATTTAAGTGAAAACACGATGCAATCAGAAGTGGACCCGCCTTAGCGGATGAATTACGTATCCGTTTAGAATAGTAAAAGAATACAACAGACACGCGTTTAATTGACCAACAGTAGTCAGGTAGCATCGCAGCATCCCACCTCCCTTGATACCTTACTTCCATTTCACTAATATCCTCATGAAACTGTTCCCCTTGCTCATCACTCAGATCACCAAGATTTTTGGGGAAGTGTTCAAGATGACGGTTTAGGAAGTGAAGCTTGATACTCACATTAGCACCCATATCTTGTAAAGTGCTTAGTAACGTGGCCACAATCCCTTTGTAGTTGACTACGTATCTGTTTCCCAAAATATTCTTGACAGATTCCACAAAGGCACTCCAAGCACAGGATTCTTTTTCATTCATAGAATTCGGAAAGTCACGATCATTTGTTAGTACTCTTATCCGACGGCCATAAAAAATACTAGCTTTTAATTTTTCTATTGTTGGTCCAGAAAATTTGGTGCAAATATATTTGAAACAGTCACCATCCTTGTTGAGTGCTTTTATAAATTGTTTCTGATACCCAACTTGAAAAGAAGTGGAGGTGATCTGATTTTAGATTTTTCCACCAGAGGGTGAGCTTGAACATTTTTCTCACCAGGCAAGAATTCTTCTCTTACAGCCCAATCTTGTTTTATTCAGTGCAAGGCTCAACTTCTGCTGTCCCACAAGCATATAAAGCATGGGAACTTCGTATAACCACACTGCAAACCAAGTAGAAATCCATCCATTTTTAAATCAACACATATGATGCAGTTGTGTTTGTAGCATTAAATTTTTTCCAGTACAAATTTAATTTAGCTATATGTTTCTTTGAGAGTTGTTGAATGCCCAAGTGGAATAGATCCACAAGCGTTACCATGATGCAGAATATTGCGTTTCAAACTTCTGTTGCAGCTATCAATGAAAAGTCGCCAATCGTTAGGATTATATTCAAAGACCCCGAGCTTTTTTAGAAGACCTTCAACGTTGTTACAGTACACAACCTCATTTTCTTGGGTGAATAATGGCAAGAATTCTTCATGATGTTTCCGGTAAATGGTGATGAGACTACCCGGTGTTAAAAGTGTAAGTGTATATTGTTTTTTTTTGCAACAAAACATCGGTTCGCACAGTCAATAGGTCACACAGCATTGCGTATAGTGCAGGCTAATGCGGAAACTGCAACATAATTTCAAGCACACTTCTACACACGCAACGAACATTTATTCAGGGGTGACTCGTCCCGACGGGCTGCAGCCCTCCCTGAAAAATGTAAGGCAAAAGATTCCGCCAAACGGCCTAACTAGTCTTAAGTTTGGATTTAGTTACGAAAATTCACAACACAGTCATTTTCGGTTCTTCTGGCACCATTTTGGCTCAATGCTTCTTAGGAATCCAACAAAACCAATGTCTCGATCTTTTCCAACGACGTCGCTGATGCGATGATGTTTTCAGCACACTTGCCAATTAATTTGGCGATTTCGTGGCTGTCTTCGGCACAACCCTAACGGAAAGAAACTAAGCAGTTGGCTACAAAAAAACTGGTATATCCGCCTATTGCAAAGCGTTTTTGTTATTTTTGACNATGAATATTTAAAGAAAAAAGGGAGAAAATATGATATTGACTGCTTTTTGCTTACCTGATTTTCTNGGATATTGAATTTCATAATTAGGTTTAACAATGCCTTTACTAGTACTTTGGCGATATTGGCGGCTGTTACAGAACCGTGGTGGTCTGTATTTTAGGACAGTCCCCAAGAACACTGGTTAATTAACGAAGACTGGCCAAGGCACGCCCGAAATTGCAACGAAGAATATCGAACCCGCCCGTTTCACTCGGCACGCTCAGTGTAACACACCAAAATTTGTATTCACGCATGGTTTTATTAATATTGTATCAAATAAAAAAGCTATTATGTTTAATATGCATCATATATGCGTGACAATAACATAAACGGGGGTTTTAACAGGCATTCAGAGTATGTAATTAGTCGCAATGAGAGGAGGAGAGAGTAACTCGAATTATCATAAGACCTCCGGCATAAATCATGTCTCTAGGCTTATGAATCTTTTTTGCGGCATTATAATCCAATGGACTACCCATTTGGACTAATTCAGCTTGGAATACCCACTGCTGTTTTAGTTGTTGAGCTTGGAATACCCACTGCTCAACAGAATCTCCAGCCAGAATTGCCCACTATTTAAGGACTTCTCGCGTGACGTCACTGTCGAAATTTCCAGCGCGTCTCGAATTCTCATTGGTCAATTTTTTCTAAGGCTTCGGGACCATCGTTTCGCGGGCGTCCGAAATCATTTTGCATTGCAAATCGCCTTTATCTATCTTAACAGTAATTACCACTTTGAAATCATTAGTGAATATCACTACAAAGCGTTCTCATGCTATTGCCGGTCAATCTCCTCCTTAATGTGCGGTACAATTGTTAGTCAAAGTACAAATACACCCCAATCGAATAAATGTGCTTCTAAAATGTTCGTGTACGCTAGAATCTTTTAGTCGTTGCATTGTTCCAGTTTCATTCTCTTGCAGTTGAGTCCATTTCTTGGTATGACTTCAGTATCCCAATTTTCTTTCCAGTGATTGTTATTCCATGAGACCAACGACAAACTTCTAGGTGGTTTTCCTGACTTGTTTTCGAAGTAAATGAAGCTCCAGAACCAAGAGACGCTTCATGTTGAGGTTGCAACGCGAACTCAACACGGCATTGGATTTAAATCTGGTCGCCAAATCTCGGGCAACAGTGCAGCTCGCAACAGTAGGCTAAGCTTATGTGCTGCCTAGGGTTGGCGTTAGAAGATGTACGGCAGTAGTTGGCGGATATCATTCTTGGACTACAAAAGGTGTGACTGATTTGAAGCATTGAAATGTGGCACGGTTTAAATAAAATGCTAAGCTTTATCAACCACGTCTTAGTACTCGAGCGGAATGTTCGACGTTCAGCATGCGGGTGGTGCTGGGTTCGACTCTCGCCTTTGCAGCTTTGGTGGCAGTGGTTATGTGTCATGTCTTTGATGGGCCGGTTTAATTATTTTGTGTTCGTATTTACGCTTTAGGGTTTGGGTTTAGTTTCATTAAACTGAAGTGAATGTTTTATATGTATCAATAAGGACAACAGAAAGTTACGAATTTGATAAGTTTAGGACTGCTGGAGTGACTGGAAACGCAAATACTTATAAAAACAGTCAGGGCGACAATCCTGTATGTTTAACCAGAGATGAAATGTCGCAGCCCTCCCGGACATTTGCACCACGAGCCGCCACTGCATTTACTGGTTCATTTGTCACAAAGGATTGGTGAAAGACCATGAGGTCATCTGATCTACCAACCCTGCATTACAGCTTTCAGTACCATCTAATCATCAGTAGTCAATGAAAAGAAAAGGTGATAAAAAACAAAGAACATGAAGTTTACAGATGAGTGCAGGCCTATGCACACACAGGCCCCATAACGAGATAATCAATTTCACATGTGCGGAGAGAACAAACACAGAAATAAATGCATATTTGTTTGACAATGCAAATGTTTATATAACAAAAAAACAGCAAGTTCGAAAATTTCAAATGACAGACATATGAAGAAGTTTAACCCCATTGTAAAGGGAAGCTTTGAAGTGTCTGTTAAGTATAAAACATCTAGCAAGACATAGTGAACAAATTCAACAAATCACAAAGGACAATACAAGATGAGTTTAAACAAATTCCTTTTGTTGATTTACGCAAACAAGCCCAGAGAGTAGGAAATTTTTGAACAGATGGTTGAAATCAAAGTGAGATCGAAACTTAATATGATCAGGTATTTCTGACCATACCTTGGGTCCAGTGAGTGTGAGGGAGCATTGCCCTTGGGAAGAGTCTACCCTCGGTAAGAAGAAATTTTTTGAACATGCAATCTGGTGGGGTATTTATGGACTGTCTGAATAGATTTGAAATGTTGGTGAAGATGTGATGGAAGTTCGTTGTTGTCATAAGAGTGCATAAAATTACCAGCAGACATTTTAAATAGATTGTTAATTGTTAGAATGTTATTTTGTATGAATGTTTCATCCAAAGTGGGTTCGTTGGATGTTTTCAGAAATTTCACAGCTTTGTTTTGCAGATTCCGAAGAGGTTGAATAGTATTTTTGATGCCCTGCCTCAGTTCAAAACAGCATAATTTAGATAATGGTGCATCAATGCATTATACACAGTTTTTATTACAAGCTGGGTGGTATAATGTCTTAATTCGGATAATATCCCACATGATTTGGAGATGTGTGCGGTTAACTTAGCATTATGTGGTTTCCAATTGCGTTTGTTATCAAGGTTTCTTAGGTCATTTTTTCCACAAATTGGATGACTGTTAATAGAGATATTAAATACTGTATGGCAGTATCACCTTCAGTTCTGTTTAATGTAATGACACTGGTTTTGGTGTAATGAATTGACAGTTTGTTTGCCCTAATCCAGCAGTAAATATTTTGAATTTAATCTTTAACTTTTCTTTGCAAAGTTTTGACATTGGATGCAGACATATGTAAATTAGTATCATCAGCAAACATTGTAGTATTAAAATGCCTTTAGTGAGCCAAGGCTTTTGAATTCGAAATGTGTGTTGTTCTTTTCTTTATGCAAAACGGTATGATGCATAATGGTCCAATGGGGTATTAAGCGTTTTGACATATTCTTCACATATGTGGTTAATGTCTTCGTTGTCAAAAGGTATTTTGGTTATGTTTTCCTCTAGATCAAGTAGAAACTGTTCAGGATTGACGTTTTTTGGCATCTATGTTGGGTATATTATTTATGCATGCAGTGAATATAAAGAAGTTTATAAAAACATGAAAATTATCAGATATGTCAAAAAGAGCGATGCCAACATCATTGATTTTCTGTTCATCAATGATAATTGTGTAAATGTGGTCTAGCAAAGAAGGTACACAGTTAGTTGAGAAACTGGTTGGTTTATTGATCAAAAAAACACAACCACAACAAAGCAAACAATTAATGCAGTCAGTTATGGCATTACTTGAATTATATTTAATTAAATCCAAGTTGAAATCACCTCAATTTATATAATCGTAATTTTTCGTTTGTAATTTAATAAGACGATTTGATAATTTACTTGAGAATTTTGAATCTTTTTACTTGGGAGTCTGTAGATTACACCAATAGTACAGCGTTTCTTTAACTGGGACTTTACTTCAATAAATAGGAATTCACAAACTTCTACTTTAAGCTCAAAGTCATTTCTATGTGTAAAAGAACAATGTTGGATTGGATATAGAGTCCTAAATCACCAGCATTAGTTGAAGAAGGGTTATGAATGAAAGTGTAGCCAGGAATTTCAATGTTGCAGAATGATACAGCTTTTAACGTAGTTTCTGATATGGCAATGAAACTTGGAGTTACGTTAGCCATAAGAAAAAATCATCTACATTTTGTTTATATTTTTGCAAGCTTCACACATTGAAATGAAAATAGGTAAGACTTTTTGATTTGATGTTGCACTGAATGTGACCAATTTGTTTAGGCGATAAGTATTTTGTTTGATATTTTGCTTCTGGTAGAGAGAATAGATCTGATTCATTAATGTTGCCAACGGTATTATATTCTAGAGAGTAAAAAAGTTCGTAAAATTCTGAGTCATTCATGTTGCTGAAAGGTAAACTACAACAAATACTGTACAAGTTACACATGCACAACTGATAGACACTGCAAGTGTTTGAGGATCAGGATCAGTTTCTATAGATATACAGCAGGCCTTTTTAGCTGTCATTGTACTGCATTATAAATATTAGTTTCTCAAGATTTAGTTGTTTAAACCGCTCACCACACCATGCTGTAAGGAGATAATTCAGATCAGTTCTTCATTTGATTTTTTTGAATATCACATTCATTTTTTTGCTAAATAGCAGAGTTGTTGTCATTTTTTCCAGCAAAAATTCTTCCATTTGAAGTCCATAGATATTTCCATTGGTTATCCTTCTTCTTCTTGTTGGCATGAAATAGCAATTGTCTGTTTTTTTGGAGTGAGGTTTTCAACAAGAAAAAAACCTTTAGTGCTTAGAGAGTCAAATTTTGTATCTTTCANTTATTTNCTTGCATTAAATAGAGCATTTCGTTTCTTCCTGGGGATGAATCTCACAATAATNGAAGGAGGCATTTCTTGTTTTTGAGTCTTCCTGTTATTTCCGGGTCCTAATCGATCCATGACATCAATACCATCTTTATCAATTCTTTCATCCACATGCTGCAATATAGATAGAACTTTCATTTCCAGTTCTTGTGGCGTTTCTTGACCATCATTCATGGCAACACCCTGAATTTCCAAATTCAGCCTACGGCCATATTGTTCCTAGACATTTATTTGATTTCCTAAATTGAATGCTTGGTTTTCAGGGTGAACAGTTTGTTTTTTGAGTTTTTTATTTTCAGTTTCATGGTTTTGCATTGCAAGTTTGATTCCTTGCATCTCTTCAGTCATACATGGAAGTTGTTTCTGCATGTTATCAAGTTGATGTGGTAAGTGTTTGTGATTCTCCCTGTTAGCAATCAGGACATCCATGTCCACAGACAATTCCTCACAATGATTACATGCAGCTCCATGACCTTTGTTTCCTGCTTGCTTGTTTTTATTTGCCATATCACATCTTGGCCTGGATGATATGACTCTTTGATAAGCTTTAACCTTTTCTGTCCCGGGTTTTGCAGAGCTTTGCAGTCCTATAACTGGCCAGGCAATTGAGCTAGAGAGCTATCCAAGCAATCCACGGATTCAGCAAGTCTTTTAGTTGAAATCGAAAAAAAACTTTTTTTTCGGTTGGGGGCTTTCTGAAGGTGACGTCACTATGAGGGCATGTTTTGAAAATTTTGGCCAGATTTAGCCGGCCCTGGGCTCCGACCCAATGACCCATTTTTTGACTAAAAATGTGTTGAAAACTAGGTCAAAATCCGCGTCTATAGAGCTCTTGATTAATTTGCTAGCATATCTGCAGCCAAAGTTATGGGTCAAAAACTAATTCAAAACTTTTCAGAAAAGGCATAATTTGCCCTTTCAGGGCAAACATTGGCCAGCCATAACTCGGCAGCAGATTCAGCTAGAGAGCTGGTCAAACCCTGTAATGACTTGTGGTGTTGTGTAGTTTAGAATAAAAAAAAAAGTTTTGAAAATTTACATGGGGGGTTTAGAACCAATGGGATCATGATGGCGGTATGGTTTTTGAGTAACTATATGACGTTGTCATCCGATCCGACGCGCCAATATTTTGACTCACAGTGTTTCTGGATTCTAGGCTAAAATAAGAGTCTTTAGAGCCCTTTATCAAATTTCTAGCATTTCGGGTTCAAACGTTATGCCAAAAATATTCTAAATACGCCAGAAAGCCCCCAGGGGGTTAGCGGGGATTTCCCTAATTAATATTTACCATTTTTTGCCAGAACTTATCAACTAGAAACGCTAGAATGTCCATCAAACCCTCTAAAAGCTCGTACTATAGCCTAGAAAGGATTTGAAAGTCACTCGGTATCGCGCCAGTGATTCCGCTCGATTTTCGAACTCCCACGGGACGTTGACGTCATGGATTGTTTTGACAGACCTGCCAAAACATGTCAAAACATCCTGTGGTTTTGTAAACATGGCCAGAAAGGCCGAAACCGCACCGTGAAAATTCTTTTGTTCAGCCTAAACAACAAGTCTTTCATCATTTAGAGCGGATTTGATCAGCTCTCTTGCTCGATCTGCTGGGGAGTGATAGTCATTTAGAAAAGGGGTGTATTCCGCCCCAGGTTGGGGTATGTAGGTGCAGAAATATTCACAAATTTTTGTTTTTTTGTCCATAATTTCGGCTAAAGATATGCTAGCAATCCATTCAATGCCTCAAAAACACGGATTCTGGCCTAGTTTCCAAAAATTCTTGAGCTTCAATAATGGCCCAATGGGTTGGGGTCCAGCGCCAGGTAAAAGTGGACAAAAAAACACCCCCACTGGTGGCGGTCACTCTGAGAAGCCCAAACCGGCAACGAAAATTCTTGTTTTAACTAGAAGACTTGCTGAATCGGTGGATGGTTTGGATAACTCATCTCAATCGGCTGGCGAGTTATGGAGCTGCAAAACATGTGAAAAGCGTTGTTTGTACATATGAACTTTGGTTTTATTTTGGATTAATGATGAATATTGGGTTAAAAAAATATTGCACGCTACAATGGAAAGCAGAAATGGGGAAAAAAACTTTCATTCACTCTTAGTTTACCCATGTTTCATTCACCTGAAAAAAATGTTCATTTATCCTGTGTTGCACCACACACCCGGTAACAAAGCATTGCATTAGACCTAACCTCCACAAAATAAACGTGACGAAACATGCCACTTTTTCTAGTAATTCCAAATATTCATTTGTGTAGAAAAAATTCGAATAATCTCAAATTCCGCATCTGATTTTCCATTAGCTGACGCCGCTGTCAAGTTACATCCTCGGAGATTATTCGAATTCTTGTTACTTCAATGGAAACCATAAAAAACCTACCTGAGGAAGACATTATCGAATCTGCACGATCCCCTTTGAAGATCTCGTGAATAATGCGGTCCAGGACAAGTTTTGCACCTCCCCAAATCTACGTTCAGCGTATCATCAAAACCCCTTTTACCTGAAGAAAAACACTACACAGCAAGCGAAGCTGGTAAAATTTTTCAGTATAAGCGCCTTCCTTTTGGTGGAACGAATGGTGTTTCTGCGTTTCTACGAGCCATCGATCGTTTCATGAAAACTTACAACTTGCGAAAGAACTACGCTTACATAGACGAAATAACTGCTGCCGGCGCAACTGTTGCAGACCACGATAAAAATTTGAATTGTTTGCTTGTTCCCATCATTGACTGTCGCCTGACATCAATCAGTGAAAAGTTGCAAAATCGCATGAGAACCTTAGCCATGCTTGGGTATAAAAATTTCTTTCAACAACGTCAAAGCCGATTCCTATCAACTGCAAACACTGATTGACCTTCCGCGATTACGAATCTAAAGGACCTTAAACGAGACAATGCTTTTGCCATTCATTCTCGGATATCACTAAAACGGAAATGTATAGCTATACATTTGACCATGTTAAAGCATTTCCATTGTCAGTACACTTGCTTACACTCACCGATCTGGCTTGTTATTGTTGGATCCAAAAAATAAATATGCAATTGTTTTCATAAAATATCATTTCATCATTTTGTAGTAAAACCCGCCTAAGCTCAGTTTGTCACTATAATGGGTGCATCTTAGCAGGAAAACTCGACCTGATGGAGAAAAACTGACTGCAGTTTGGAAGTCAGCGCCCGAAAATCAGGTGAAAACAATTGAAACATCTTTGACACCAAGAAAAAAATTTGTCGACAGAGGATCAATGGAATCGGAAAGCGGCGGAAAACCCCACAAGACTCCACAGTTGCATTCCCGACAACGGCATCTACCAACTTGGAATGACATTTCCAAAAAGAGTCTGGGTCCAGCTCAACCGTTGCTGGACGTTTCCGCTCCTGCTTGTACAAATAGGGTATAGTCTCCTCTGCAGCTTATGAGTGTGCCGCAGAAGAACACACGGTTGATCATGTTTTCCTCCAACGACTATTTCATCGAGGTTACCATGGACTTCACGGCCTGACGGTTCTGGACGATGAGACAGTCGAATGGCTGATCAACACTTGCCGAAGGATCTACTGGGGCCTAACAGTGGTTTGAAGTACTGGCTCAAAAAACAAGAATAACAAATGTACTAAGGCGAAATAGAAAAATGCAATCCTGAGCAGTATGTTTACTGCTTCTCACAATCGAATTCGACACTTATGCAAAGACTACACTGCCTGGATGTAGCAATGATCTAATTTGTTGATGATTCAGGAAGAATTAACTGCTGTCTCTGTACTGCACTTGTGAGGTGTACCGTGGTACATCCCTTTATGGTAAAAAGATACGAACAGGTCTGTACGCTTTCGGTAGAAAAGATAATGATCCCACAATGCCCGCCAATTGCTAATTAGGACCAGGTTTGTTTATACTTACAAAATTGAGTATGTCTGATCAGTGTTTTTTAAAGCGCTTTGTTCGACCCAAACGGTCTCTCAAAATTTCCAACGGCCTCTCAAAATACAGCAGAACTCTCTGCATAACTACCGCCAAAATACACTAACACCTCGCTTTATGAACATCTCGGTGCAGGCACGCCGGAGATTAGGGTCATGGCTGGGCATTACTCCTATCGCCCTTTAACAAGGGGGCAACGGGAACAGAAATTTTTTTTCATAACGGTATCATAGGCAATTACTTTATGGTTTATCGCTATCGCCTTGAAACAAATTTATTGCAGCTGTTCGTGCATTCCAAAAAATCATCCCGTAATTTTTGTTATTATTTGAGACGTCAGTATGTTGCCTGAATATAAACAAGCACGCATGGCAAGAATTTTTTTTCTTTTATCCGTTTCCCCCACAATCAGTTTTTTACTGCCACCCCTGCCGCCGCTCCGGTGTCCTTGTCTGTGTATTAAGATGAAGTAGTTGCGGTCTCCTGAAATGTATTAACGGTCATCACGGCCAATGCCTAATGGCAATCACCTGGATCCATACAGAATTTATTATTTAAGAGTGTTCACTTGTTCAGGTGTATTTTTAACTTAGGGCCCGCGCTGGTAACATGCTGCAGGCTCCGCGCCGTACCTTATTCCGGCACTGGGTTGCAGGTTAACCGATATGGCCTCAAAAAATTTCAAGTCAGCATTTTACATGCTGAAAACCTTCAACGATACTTTAATTTTTTAAACAAGTGTTATCTGCCTTTCAATGCATCAAATGATGGCAACTCAAAGCACCTATTTACAATTTATTCGCAAATTCCAATGCGTGAAGCTGCTGAAAGCACAATTATTTACAAGAACTATTAGCAATAATTTGGAAGTTAAAGGATATCATGACAAAAAAGATAATGAAGTCGTTGGCATTCATGCAAAATTGCAGTATTTTAAACGGGCAAGCAAGGTAATCATTGTGTGCAAGAAACGATGGCAACAAAATGTTTAACAGATTAAAAGATTAACTTTCATTGCCATACGAAATATCGTATGTTCTGATATACTGGTTTGATTTGACAAGAATTTAATACACACTACATCAGTCACAGACAATCGTTGGTTTCTTTCCATTTGTGAAAATCTTCAATCCATTTATTTTTTTCTTTTATCCACAATTGCATGTTTTCTTCATGATCTGAGTCTTGACATAGCCCTGAAAATATCCAAACGAGTATTTGAAACTTTTGTGTAAATGTGTCTGGATTGTTTTATGGTGAATGCAAAAGTCTTTTCAAAAATCATGCAATTGCTTGATAAAATATTAGGAAAGATAGTCTGCAACGTATACAATAAAATATTTTTCTGTTACAAGAACATTCGCAATTTATGTCAGTGGACACGTAATTCCTTATAAAATGTGTCAGTGTTCAATAACGATTACGTGCAAGCAAATCATGTAATGATTAAATTTGCAAATTAAAAGACGATATTCCAGAAACCTACTCCTGCTGTCAAAACCTATTATAAGGTAAACGTTTGATAGTCATATGATAGTCGCCACGTGAAACACATTCGGGTCAGTTATCAAATGAGAAGATGGATCTTTCTTTTCAGCAGCTGAGAAAAGAAACCACGAACGCAGGATACCGAGAATGAACAATATGGCTTTAACGCACTATTTGTTCCTCAGAGAAGAAGCAGAGGGCTTTTAGAAAATTGTAGCTTTTCATCTTTGATCGTCAAGATATTGTTCGAGCAAGTGTCATGATATTAACGATGGATAAGCTATTAGGTTTCAGGAACGTTTAAATAACCACACAGTGAGAGGAACAAACAGTAGTTATACAGAATGAAAAGGTCAAAATGTGTCCAGAAAAAAATGACAATTACGCAAACGAAGTATGCAATGTTTCTTCATGTTGTGCTTCATCTGAGTCTTGTTCCTATACAAAACTGTCACAGAAATTTCCAAAACACGTTCTCGAGATCAGGGGTGCACGGCCTGTCGCCGTGCGCATGTAATTTAAAATGTCAGTTATGTCGGTTCTGGGTTGGCAAAAACTCTCAGTCTAATGTATAAGGATACTTAACAGAAAAACGGCCAAACAGGCACGTGTGGAAGAGAATAGATTCAGCGCATGGAACGAAAACAGAAGCAACAGCAAAATTAGATCATATTGTACTCCTTCGTGGCTGTAATTCATAGGAATAAGCGTGGTGGGGCTGGAAATGGCAACAACGTTGTGCACCCGTGCTGTAAATGAATTTTTAAAACAAAAAACAACTTTTGATCACGTCCTGTATCCGCAACAATGATTTAAAACAACGAAGTCGATGAAATAACGAAATGGTCACTACGCGTACTTTCAAGTTCGCTTTTTTTTCTGGAAAGTTGCAGGGGTAGATAATAATGGAAGTTTTATCGTTTTCAGAGAGATTTTGTCTACAGAACAAGATGGAACCAAGCCAACTTGGACACATAATCACGTCACCTGGTCCTTGGTAAACATCTTCGCCGGTTACCCTTGGGTGCAGGACTTAACCCGTTATTCATTTCTAGGTAATCTGATAACGTGACCAAAACGTCGTAGCATGGATCTATCTATTGGGATAAATCAAAGATTTGTCTTTCTTTTTTGCNAAAACGACATATTTTGAAAGTTGAATTCCTTTTCCTNCTTTGGTTGTTAGGTATTTTCCCATGGTTCGGAGGACTGANGGTTTTTAAANATTTAAACCGNACTGTCTAGGTATGCACTAATGATGATAAGGATTTCATAGCAGAATACCGAAGGGTTTTGAAACAAAAATACAGAGCATTACAAAATTCAATTGTCATGGTTGAAACATCTTATGCGTAAACACAGGTTCCAATCAAACTGTCGTCATCCACGGATGGACAACAAAAAATTGGTTAACGATTGTTGGAACATCGTACTGAAATAAAATTAGGAAAACAAGTCGTGGGTGGGATTACTCAAGGTTATAATGTTAGCAAATGTTATGTTCGTCACACGAAAGGTTTTGAAAGATGTAAACCAAATAAGTTTGGCACATGCAGTTGCATTGCAGATAGGCAAAAACTGATCCGGAGGACGTTTGCGAGTATGCCAACGATGTGCAGTATGTCTACTGTTCACTTGCAAATTTGATATATGTAGTTCCTTGAACTACATTTAATAACTTTTGCATTTTCACTCATCACTCATCCTTTCTTTATTTGTAGTGATTTATTTGTTTGTTCAAATAAATATACTACATCAACCATCATGCAAATATGTGGAGCCATAGTCACCACGTGTACAGATGGTTTCTATGGGAG
>JGI24021J15306_10005180_pt1 | contig 15413 bp, 9 predicted proteins | sample Ectturendosymbi1_FD_15306 | JGI IMG/M metagenome (IMG submission 15306)
ATGAATTACGTCATAGGGGCCCTCCAGTAAAAATTGCTCCGGGCCCCCCTACCCTTTAATCCGGCTCTGCCTGACAGACTTGCCTTTGTGCCCGTAATAACAATAGTGCTTCTCGCAGGTTTGTGGATCGATTCAAGCGTCAAATTAAAAACATTCTGGTTGTCATTGGTTGCGTCATTTTCATTGTCTTTCTCTATCTCGTTGTCGCCTCGATGCAATGGATCGACTGGCCTCCTTTTCATTTCACAAGCGGTTGGTTGTGGTCGCCTGATTTAAAGTGCTGTGGCAAGTAGGACATGAAACCCTAAAACAGCAAAGAAATTAAAGATGTGCATTTGTTGAAAGTGTTAATATCAAGTTTTAAACATCAACGTAAAACCCGCTCACAAGGCAAGCCGTACTTTATGCATTCATTGTGGTTCTCGCCATGGTCGTCAGAAGCGGATGGTAGAGGGGAATTGCCTCCCCGGGATTTTGAAATACTTTCTTATTAATGTTTTCGTAGAAAAGTGCCTTTCTCCTAGTTTCGTGTTGGCAAAATGAAATTTTACCGCTGTTGCTCCTCACACCAAAAGTACCTTTCTCCTAGTTTCGTGTTGGCTAAATGAAATTTTACCGCTGTTGCTCCTCACACCTCACGCTGGAAAAACCCACCATCGCCCCCTCCTGGAAAAAATCTTCCGACGCCCATGGCTCTCGCCATGCAACACTGTCTTCTACATTCTTTCAGTATCTCACGCAAGCGAACTATTTATTTTTATGCATACCAGTGACCATGTGGATTTGTTGCATAATAATCGGCATCACAATCAATTCCTTCCAACCGCTAATTGTTGAACTGGCGGTCGACCACGCCTTTCCAGTCAGCGAGGGAACGTCGAACTCGATCCTCATGTGGTTTTCGATGACCAGCATGTTTGTCTTCCTCACCATTTCGAACGCTGTGCCTGGTAAGTGAAAGTCGCATGGCCATTTCCGGCAAAAAGATTTAGGCAAAAAAAAACTTAATTAATCCCCTTCGGGATTATTTATTTAATTATCGACTTTTTGACCATAACCACAAGCGCTTGATGGGTAGTCATGGGCTATAAAGATGCCAATTTTGCCTAGTTTATTTTAAAAGAAAAATCAAGTAAATTCCCACTTGAACTTTTGCTCAGGTCCCGATGATATCAGCCACATTACCCTTGAACTGCACCTGTTATTATGTCCTTCCATAAATGTTCAAATCCAAAACTTCCCGAGTGTTTTTTAAATGAAAACTAGACGACTTTCCGCATCTTTAAAGGTTTGAACACCTCTCTAGCTCTATGGGCTGGCGAGTTATGGCCAAACATCTACCTGTCACGATCGAGCCTTCCGCGGGCCTTAAAGTGCAAGTTCGATTTTCCATTGTTTCATCATCGACTTCATCTCAAGGAGCTTTCTATTTACCAGTGGCGGCTTGTGAATATGATTCGTGGGGGTGCTGCAACTCCTCGCAACAAAGATTTTATAATAACTAAAACGCATCAGGCTTTCCACGGCGGCACGGACTGTTATGCTTATGACGGTATGACGTCAAATGGCGTAAAATGGGGGTANGTGGGGAGGGCAAAATGTTTGATTTTAGGCGAATAACACTATTTTGTCCGATAAAACGCCTCTCAAAGCACAAAATGACTATATTTTCCAAAAATTTTTTGGAGGTCATGGCCCCTTTGGCCCCCCTGGCTACGCCTATGCATGACGTATGACATTTCCAAGCCCATAACAAGGGGAAGCGCAGGGGAGCTTGGAAAATAGTGTTGGGCATAGTTTAAATCTATTGGACATAGTTTTAAAAAATTTGGGCTCGTATCCGAAATCTCTTCGCCCCCCTGGTGTTTCAAGCTGGTTACGGGCCTGAACATTTCTCTTCCTACGATCCAATTGTGATATTTCCGTATACTGCTATTTTTGCAGTGACATGCTATGGGGTGAATGACTGGTGAGGCGTCAGAATTAATTTTGATGGTAATGGTATTTTTCAGAAGCCTACTTGACACTTGAACTCAAGCACGAATTTGAGCTTGACTATTAAAACATATTTTAATTCAATTCAAAACTGTAGGCCTACTCCTGAATGATATTCTACGGTGTTCGTAATTTGAGGCTGATAAAACATCAAGTCAAACATGTGCTCAAGATGCAATCTGGAATACAACACATGCTCTTTCTACCAGTCAACCAAAAATCACCTTGCAGTTTAATACATTGTGTCATATAACGGTGCATTGTAAAGCTTCAGAGCCAAAAAAAGCTACAATTGAGGTAAGCTACCTCTCACTGCTCTCACCAGCACCAGGACGACCAAAGCGATTCTACTGCTGCTGCTCGTCACAGGCCATTGCACTTGTCAGCCCAGCACTGCGGAAAACACAGCTCCAGTTCGCAGTTCCAGGTTGACTGTGCTTGATTGACAGGCCACAACCTTTCCAGCACTTTGCTATATCGACACCTGCGCTGCAAGTGCTCACAGCTCCAGACTTTCGTCATATTCAGTGCTTTCCATACAAAACCAAATAGATGTCTAATATTTAGCTTTGTGCTTCGAGTTTTGGGAAGGGAGGACAAATTGTCAACTCTTCTTGTTAATGCATATTTAAATATCAAAGTAAAACAATAAATTTACCGTGAAAAAATGGGGTGCTGCAGTTCCGTAGTGCCCACATACGAGCCGTCACTGCTATTTACATACATTGATATCGTAATCTTGACAACTTTGAAAGATTTCTTGCATCGTGCTTTCTTTATTGTTCTCGTTTATGAGACATAAAACTGCACTTTTGCTTCAACAACTGACCAATGAACTTCATAACGCAACAGCTCAAAGCCTGTGGCGTCGCGAAATGTTACCATTCTATAGTTCAAAATCAAATTGATGTCAGAATCAGAGTCGTAGGAAGGGCTCTCCGTACACTCCGGACGGGGGGCCTTGGTCAAAAGGGGCCCCCAAATCTGATTGAGGACCTTTTGTTAAGGCATATAGACGCACCAGAACTGAACTCACAAAGAACTTATTTCACACATTTCCCCTTTCGGCATCCATATTTATTTACTACGTCAAAGAAGTTGATCTTCCCACGACTCATAGCTTCCTGTTATCCAGGCCAACCATTGCGAAATGCATTGTGGATAGCTTCGCCGTCAGTTTCTGCCTTGGCAAGCTGACACTTGTGTAAACGTTGCTGAATACACGTTGATTGTAATCATTTTAGTAAAGTTTAGTAAAAAATTATTCAGAAAAATTATGTTGCAGACCAGTGCCGTAAACATAGAGGTTTCAGTTGAGGTGGGAAACGTATAACTGAAAGGGGACCAATAGCCACCGTAAGGGCCCACTTGCAAACACTCATAAAAAGTTGAGATCATTCCATAATAATTTCGCTTTTCGAAATAACCGCATAGCAGTCCAAAAAACTGAAAAAAAAACAAAAATAACAACCTACTGAAAACCAGAAGAATAGGCTGCTGAATACCGAAATATAAGCTAAGCGGAGGCCCGGTTTTCACATTTAGCTTGCCAGGGGGAATTTCGCAAACTTGCTACCCTGTCAATTACGCTACTGTTATAGACCTGTGTTTTACTCTTTTTACAATCATGTAAAATCGTATTCTTAGTCTGCGCCGGTAATATCCGGTCTATCTTGCATCAAAGTTGTCCAATGAAAACTCAACTATGGGCGTCGGAAGGGGAAGCAGAGGGGGTCAAGGACCCCTCCCAGGATTTTGAAAGTTAAAATTTTCTATTACATTTTTAGCAAAAAAAGGTCGTTTTCCTGGTTTCGAGAAGGAAAAATGAAATTTCATTACTTTTGGCCCCCCTACAAAAAAATGTATGGTTACCTTTGGAAAAATCAACTAATGGCCCCCACCTGGAAAAAATCCTTCCGACGCCCATGAACTCAACACTTTACACCAAGGGTGATCTAGTTATTTAACCAATAGCACTCTACACCTGTGGTCGGCCGAGTGTGAGCCTGGCCCAATTGTGGGCCTTTCAGCATTTTTCACTGGTCCGCGCAACCCTTAGTGGGTGGGCCGCGTGATATGTAAGAACTAAAGTGCTGCACACGTTGCGTGGGATAAAACAGGCTAGTGTAACAACTATAGACCATTGATTGTTTGATGTTAACAAGACATTATTGTTGTCATTATAGGATCTATTACATTAACATGGCAATGTTATGTTAGAGATAACTGAAAACAACAATAGTTCGAAATTGGTTCGAAAACTTAGTTCGAAACTGCAAAAATAACCACGAGCCTTTAATTGCGACTGAAAGGATGGGGCCATCATAACGAAAGTTTGCCGATCACTGCTGTACGCAACACTGGCAATATTGTTGAACCCTTGGACATTATGGCCTAAAAACAACAAATTATATAATTAATCCCTGAGGGGATTAATTAAACATTTAATTATTTATTTTGTGGTTTTAAGGTCATAACTTGCATAACTACAAACGCTAGAAAGCTAATCAAGAGCTCCAAAGATGTGGATTTTTGCCTATTTTTTTAAGAAAGAAACAATAAGTTTCCTCTTGGGTTTGGAGCCTAGGGCCCGATGATGAGGTAAGCCGATAAAAGCCTAAATTTGCACCTGATATGACGTCACCTAGAAAAAACCTCAAAGCCAAAACTTCCAATTTTTATTCGAAATTAGAAGACTTTCCAAGCCTTTTGGGGGTTTGAACAGCTCTCTAGCATAATCGGCTGGCGAGTTATGGCATTTGGCCAAAATGTCCAAGTGTACCTTTTGTGGGATTTTATTTTTTACCAAAAATTTGATTTCTGAGCCATAATTTTGGAACCAGAAACGCTAGAAAACCGATCAAGAGCTTTGAAGACGCGGATTATAGCCTAAAGTCCAAACCACTTGAGCCAAAATAATTCGCTCGTTGGGTTGGTGCTTAGGACCTGGTGACCTCGGCCATAAATGTGTAAACCTACCCCGATTTTGCCGTCACCCACAAAAAACTCAAATCCAAAACTTTCCAATTTTTTTCTGAAGTGCAAGACTTTCCGCATCTGTAGAAGGTTTGATCAGCTCTCTAGCTCAATCGGTCGGAAAGTTATGACTGGACAAAATCACTGGCGTTATAGTGGCTTTGCAGTCCTCTGAAAGAAGCTTCAGCAAATTGAAGTTAATCAAAACGTTTCACAGATCAACCACGACTGATGAAAGACTAACAAATCTGGCAATGGATTTATTGAAAGTGAAACTGCAAAAACATATATGACTGAGTTGATAAAAATATTTGCATCTTTGAAAATTAGGAAAAAGTCATTTTCCTATAGCTTGAAATTTAGCAAATGCTAAAGTCTTTCTGTTATAGTCTGTCTACTTAATGTATTGTGTTGATGCTGCAGAAACATAGTTTTATAAACATTTGTTAAAATAAGTTTTGTTTTTGTTTATATAAACATTACTTGGTAAATGCAATATATTGTATATTGGGCCCCCCAAAGTGCAGGCTTGGGGGGACCCCAAACGACCTAGCACAGGCTCTGGCCAGAATAAAAGGTACTGCAATTCAAAGGCAAACTAGCTGCAGACAGTCCGTTATTCGAAGCGTAAGTTAGTAGAGGCGATCATAATTACATCGCAAGCGTTTTCTGCAAAGCTGCAACGTATTTAGTTTCGCCGGAAAGTTCTACGGTACAGATCATTCGTCAAACGCAACGTCTTCATGTCAGAAACTTTCACTGTGGTTTCCACAAGTTCAAAGCGTGCAAAACAATATCTCGAAGTCCATGCTGCACAGATTGTTTCACATAAGTGCATTACTTCTAGGAATAAAAAACAACAAATTCCAATGTGTTATTACATGTTGCGAAACTGCTTCACAATATTACCTTTAACCACGCAGGTTGTATTAAAATATCCCACCACCTATAATCGGAATTTTCCAATCTTTTTCACTGAAATAAGTTGAATTATCTTAGTGGCGTACGCAGAAAAATTTTTATGGCGGGAGTTTCATTAAGTGGAATATGATGGTCATTTGCATTTGGTGTGCACTGTTTGTGACGTCACAATTTGACGTCATATTCATGTTTCTAAACCAACGTTTTGGCGAAGTTTGTTGTCATAATATGCATATTCTTTTACACGCACTCCCCTTATTTTATGTGTCATTCCACTGAATATAAACTATCTGCCCTCCAAATTAGGATATCTGAGGAAAATGCACTCAACGTTACGACACAGCAGTTCATAACTGCAAAAATGTCAGGCTGCGCATTAAATCAGGGTGTAAAACACACTCATCATTGCGTCAGAGAAATTTACATGTGCAAAATGAGGCTGCGCTAATGTCTTGTCGAATACGAGCAATCGTGCACAGAAAATGTGCGGGTGGACTGGCTGGAGCCTTCCCCGGTTTGCAAGATTGAATCTTGCTAAACTACACAAGAATTGAGAATGCGCATAAAGTACGCTAGAAAACTTTCGATTTTTTGTTATGTATAGAAGTTCAGCAAACTTTTATTATTTTTCTTTTTCCCTGCTGAGACGTTATCAAATTCCTGAATGCTTCTATGTTAACAGCTGCTATTTTTGAACTTGTGAAACAGTTCTATCATGCTACAGAAATTGGTAATGTAGCCAATGCGGTCAGCGCTTGCGCTGATCAGCCATAGCAGACAAAATAAAGACAACTGTTTCGGATAAAATGAGCTATGGCGGAACACAATCTTAAACATGCATAGTGGACGAAAGGTCTGCAAAACGCGGTGAGATGGTTTCTGGATGCAGACGATAACCCAGATTCCCACCAAAACCTCAGTATTTTTGTGGCCCATTTGCAATGTTCCTTGAAATTTGCATACAAATTCATTCCGTGGTATCTGCATTAGGTCTACAAATTAACAAGCAAATGTATACGAAAACAATAAATTTCCTTTGCGCAGATAATAAAGTTTTTGCAACATATCAAACTCAAGCGGTGGGGATTTAACCCCAACCCCCCGCTTTGTGTACGCCCTTGAATTATTATGATTCAGGCACGAGCTATGTCACATGTTTTCACGGCAGCTTCTTAATCATCTTTAAAAAGTTGTCATATCAATTTACACCAACCGTGAATGTGAATTGTGGACAGTTACACGCAAACTGTTATGAGGTTTCCATTCCAGCGAAAGCTGCAAATACGAAAAAGCACCTGCCATTTTTTACTTCGGTAAAGCATTATCCAGTAACTGGATTGGTGCTTCCTGAAGCGCTGTCTCTGCAAAGGTGAAGGGGTTACACGAATTGCAGCCTTCTTCTGCTTGATTACAATGGCCAACAATAGTTTGACATGGTTTGAAGGTAACCACAACAAAGATTATTTCAGTTCGCTGATTGAGATTCTAAAAAATCAGAGTCGTCCCATCACGTCAAGTTTTCGAGATATTGCATTTTCTTGAAACACAAAACATGGATGTGGGGGTCGGCAAGAAAGAATTACTGTACCCTATGGGGTGTGCAAGCAGGAAAAATTTTGGGAAACACTGAACTAAAGCATCGCAAGTGTGGGAGCAGGTGGGGTTCTTGCCCCTCGTGGATTTTGAAATCTTACATTTTCCATTCAAATTTTTAACAAAAAATGTTGTTTTCTTACTTTCGAGTGGATACAATCAAATTTCATCACTTTTTCTCCCCCCTGGAAAAATCGTTTTGGCTACCCTTGGAAAAATCCACTACTGCCTTCTCTGGAAAAAATCCTTCCGACGCCCATGACTGAAACCATGACTCGATTCCGTCGCAAAGCCATCCAGCTGAGTCGCTAAGTTTCTGTCGCTGGAAGGACAAATTTGCACACGGAAAATCGCATTTGTACATGCAATATCCACACCGTTTCAAAAAACCTTTAGGAGGGTCAAAAATGTCCATACGAATTTTTTTCATCATTAAATTTTCAAATTACGCGCATATATATGCGATTTCGCACAACAATGCACTAATTTTTTAAATGAGGTACAACAACTGCAAATGTGAAGGCAAGGCGGCACCGAGTGGCGACCGTTCTTGTGTTACGCAATTTCGTTCGATCTCTATCACCAAACTACCACGAATCAAGAAAAAATTGGGTAAATTTTAATCCATACATTCTCTTACAAATTGTTTTAGTTATTTTTAGTTTCATGTGACTGACCACCCGAAAATGGAGAATTCCAATCAGAATGAAGTCAATGTTTTTCCAAGTGTGTTGACGACATTAAATGGCTTTTTTACTGGGATGCGGTTGAATTGTTTCCTTTCTCCCTCCTGGCTGTGTGTTTCAACACAAAAAAAGTTTTGCTAGAAACAAGTGGTGAAAAGAGCAAATTTGTTACGGGGCCATATTTGCGTGCTTTGTTTAGAACAAAGCGTAGGCAAGCACTTACCACCGGCAACAAGTCCAAGTTGTTCACGAAGTACAAAAAGACCTTGCTTGTCCGTACACAGCGGCGGTTCAGCTTCTTTCGAAGGCAAGCCAACAGCATCTAGCATATGGTACTTGTTGACGAGGCGAAGGTCGCCACCCATAACAACTCAGATGACTAATCACGAAAGGAAATCAGTCATCTCGAGATCATGTTGCGTTGGGAAGTTGAGAATCACTGCCTGCGTAACGCAGTATATTTTATTTCTTCCTTCGCAGTACATAAAGTGACGCGTTGCTTAAAAAGTTGGCACTTCCAGAAAGCTCGTTATAATCCTATAGCATGGGTGGCCAAACAACGGCTCGCGAGCCGCATGCAGCTCTTCCCACATTTGCATGCGGCTCTTTGAGCTTTCCGAAAAATCATTATTTGTTTCTTATTTTCTATTTCTATGGCAAACTGTAGAAATATTGTAAAATGGTACTGCGGTAGCTAGCACAGTATTACTTTTGCAAGTCGTTCCAAAGTGAATTATGATGGCACGGAAGCGTAGATTGCAAATAAATCTGTTGCGGCACTTTATAACTTGTGTTTTACTATATGCGGCTCATACATAGAGCAGGTTTGGCCACAGCTGTCCTACAGGCTCCATATCCCAAAAAAAGAAACATGTTTTTATTCTGCTTAATGTTGCGTGCGTTGACTCTAGCAGCTAGTTCAGTGCAATCAACATAAGTAGCTTTTTGGCACATGGAACAACAAGCTTGGCAAAGGGCATAACGTTTGTTGTTCGAAAAACATTTCTTTGTAATTACCAACTAAAGGTCAACAACACTTTACATGCGCTCTGCATACCAGAAGTGGTGTTATAGTACAGCAATCAGAACTATAAACAACCTAAGCATCCAACTCATATGACACTTTTAGAAAGGTGATGGACAGCCGTCTGGTAGCATTAAAAAGGCATGAGCCTCGGACGTCGAAAGACCACGGCAAACAATACTGTGAATTGAAAACTTGAGTTTGGTTGCAAGCAATTCACGAAAGGTTAGCAGAGCTTTCAATTTCAACTACAACAATGTCCACGCCTCCGTCCAGGCCACTTTATTCGTTTCAGAAATTTTCCAAACCAACAGTTTCCACTGCTCCGCCTCCTAACACTACTTTTGCGATTTTTTGCTTATGATCATTGTTTAGGTCCGTGATTTCAAACCTGGGTTCGATTTAACCCCAGGGGTTCGGTGAGTCTGCCCGGGCGTTCGGCTTAGGTCCAACTCATACTTATTAAGTGCAAATATAGATCTATGTTTTGAAGAAATCTTTTTTCCAACTACGGAGGGTTCTGTGAAGGCGTGTATGAAACTAGCAAGCTTCAGAACCTCCATCAACGTTAAAATCCACTGGTTTAAGCGAAGGTCAAGCAGATATTCCACATCAGGACATTTTCGGGTTTAGCCTCCTCGCTCCGAATCATAAATGAATCAAATTATATGGGAGTGCCACACCGTTTCAATTCGAAGTGTAATCATATTGCTCCTGTGCTGTACTTCGTAGAACGCTTTCGCATGAAGGCTTAAGAGTGTTATGACCCTTATTAGCAGACGCTGTGACGCGCAGCTGCTAATTCAGCCTGGAAGATTTTATGTGCGTCCCCATGTACTTCGCGCACTAAGACGCTCATTAAGCATTTAACCTTCTGCGCAAATAGACTTCACTATCCAGAAAAGAATTAACTGCTACAGTCGCAATTACGTTTGCTGATGTTCAAGAAGAAAGCTCTTAAGAGCTTAACACGTTTTTCGCAAAAAAACATAGTCGTGCGTACATTTTTTATACTGGTTCCAAACTATGTTTTTCTGAAGAGTAAAATTAAATAAGTTTCATCGGAACCAGATGAATGTTTGCGACAACCTTGGCCATCCATTCATTCACTTCGGCGAAAGTTACTGAAAATAATTGCTCTGTCAACAACTCATCAAAACTCAAGTAAATCAACAGAACCGTGTCTGTGGTGAGCGTTAGTTAGCTGAATTCCAAGAGGCCATCATTCTATGGTCGTCGTATTGTTGCTTTGTCGTCTGCTAACGTAGCCTGCTTCGCAATATACGCATAGGCCTGCAGAGTGCTTTACTATAGATGCGCAGAAAAGTATTTTCTGGACTTTTCTGGAAACTCTTTGCAATTTTTCTCACAGATCAGACAATTGCCAACTATCTGTTGCTGGTCTTCACCGGGATCTCCATTCCGTTCTTTATGTTCCTTGTACCTCAACGCAGCGAACGTCTCGACATCGATTTACAAGGTGGACGGTACATTAACGATGACGTCAGCGGCACTGAAATCGAGTGACTGATTTTTCAATCTCTACAGAGACATTTGTTCCTTGTTACTATTTTTCAAATTGGTTACTATCCCCAGAGACTTAAGTAGATCTTAATTGAAGGTTTCACGTGAGAGATTAGTTCTATTTTTGCCATTTGTACGTTGGAACCTGATGGCTTGCAAGCTATGAAAATATCACAATGACGAAATAAAACGTTGAAATCAACATTTGTGCAAAACGAGCTGTTGAGGTAACTGCTGGTTTGTTTCGTGCAACTGTCACCTCAAAATACTCTGTATACTGTACAGACATAAGGTCAAGGTAAGCAAACATAATGCATTTATGAGGTTATAAAAATCAGGCGATTATGAGCAAAAGGGTGAGGAAAAAACATGTATTTGCAAATGACGCTTATTTCCACCATATTGCAGTACTGCAAATATGTCTGAATGTCGGCGAGAACATGGTTATTTTACAAAAGTTTCTTTAGATGTAACTATACATGCATCTGAGCTCCACCCCAAGGCTCGGCCAAGCCAGACCGGAAATGCACCACGCCAACTGGTCCTTGGCCGGCCTCTGTAAGGCTAACAAATCAACATTCTGCAAAAAGCCGAAGCAAACGACACCATTTGGGTGGCGCATGTGGTCAGGTGATCACGATAAACCAATAGTGCATGCTGATACGAGCTTAGGTAACGTGAACATTGGAATACACCAACAAAGTCTTTGCAACAAGCATAACCCTGATATTTACTCGTCTAGTTTGTTTAAGAATCGTTCTGCAGTAACTGTAACCGAACACATCTCTGCAACACTTTTCAACGCACGTAGGAGAATGTCAGGAAAATTTCGTTGGAACCAAAACGTGATCTCTTTTGTACTGATAATGGATTTATTCCATCCGGACAAACATAATGGTGAGCACTTTCGTGAAACGATGTCGCGCTACATTCCAACGTGAGAGTATCGCATGCACGGCAAGAGATATGGAAGCTGTTAGTTTGCACACAAACTAAACGCCGATACTTAGGAAACCATGAAAAGTTCGTTAACAAATACTGTTTTAGGTTTGTAGGATTAATACATTTAGATATTATAATGCACAAGATAAAAGAACTGAGGAAAACAGGCAATGCAAAATGAAGTTAGTTTCAAAAACAGAGCAATTCTGAAGCAAATGAACAACATGCAAGATGTGAAAATGTTATTGCAGCCTCGTCAGGATTGTTTCTTTGTTACCCACTTTTTAAATCACCAACTATGGTGTTTTTAATTTAATTTTATTTGACCTAGTTGTTTGTGGGCAGACACGAAGTCCATGTCATAAGCTCTGCATAACGCTGGTTGATAAAAACAGACTAAACAGAACGTTTTACAAGGCATTGGAGCCGGCGGAATCACAGAGTTACAGACACGAGACTTTGAATTCCTAGTCATCGTGAGCTCTGAGTTGCACCGTGATAGTTTCGTTTTTTGAATTTACTTTTGTTTTCAGCAAACTCGATAAGCACCACCTGTCTTTTTTTTTAAACTGATTTTTTTCAAACTAATAAATGCCTTTGTATAAAAGTATTTCACTTTAGCAGCTCAGTTTTTGTGATATCTTTTTGATTTTACGGTGCAAATTCACATGCGTGCCAATCGTTACAGTGGCCATCATGTACAGTCGTACGTTAAGTTGAATCACTGCAAAACGCAAGGTGTTTATACTGAAAAGCTCAGTGCTATACAAGAAAGAAGAAGCCACTGATTGCATTTACGTAAGGTAAGTTGAAAAATTTGGAGAAGCAATGGTATCCAAATGGGCAGCCATGCAGTCCATGCTTAATTCTTCGATCAAATTCATCGGCAGTTGCTACAGTTCGCTGTAGTCCAGTGGTTCTCAACCTGGGATTCACGGGATGATATCCAGAGGTACTTGGATGGCAGTTGAGTTTTCATGTATTGCTATTTTTTAATATCCTATACTAGAGAAAAATGACTGCCGATTGAAAAGTCCGTGTAGTTATTGCCTGATCTTGTGTTGTTGTGACGCAACAATTTGAAATCCACGGCTTTGACATCTAACGTGAGGATTAGGGTTGATTATTTTATGGCACGGGGTACTTAACAGGAAAAAGGTTGAAAACCCCTGGCTTAGCCTGTTGACTGTTCAGCAGGAGGGGCTTAGACGATTTCATGCCTCACTAATGGTAGACAGCTCCAGATGAAAGTCAAGCATAAGTTTCTGTTCCAAAACCTGCTGCATATAAGAAAATTTAAACAAGGATTTCATTAAGATTTGAGCTGGTTGTACTTACAGTTCTCATAGGAACATGTAAAAGAAAGATTTAATTTAGTGATTTAACACAGCCCATTACAGCAACTTAAATAAACCCCGCTAATTTGGGATGTTCGTTTTTTCCTTGGTTTGCCCTGTCATTTCCTTCTGAAAAGGCAATTTGCAATCTGCTCCAAAAATGATATATTTCGGTTGTTTATTAGTTTATTTCAAGCTCCAGTTTCATGTGACAAGTGTTAATGCAAACAATATACGAAAACAGTCACTCACTACGCAACACAGTGGAGGCGATAGCAAGTGCGTGCAGGCAGTAATAAAAAAGAATAAACACTGAAAAAACGCTACATTGACCATTGCAGTCTTTTATTGTTCCATAATGAGTAAAAACTAAGACAGGAGAAAAACATTAGACTAGAGTATGAGACAACAACTGAATTATTGAAAAAATGCGCACAAGCTGTTTCAAATCAAACCATAAATTGCTTTGACCAAATGCTAATCCAGATCCTGATGAATGCTTACATTTTTGGGAATATGCAATGCAAAATTTAGTAGGCGTTAATCTAGGCTACGAGCAGTGGCTTAATTTGGAATGTTTTACCTAAACGAAATAGCACATTGAGGTAATATCACGAACAGTTGCTTTATTCATATACGTGCTCGCTACCATTACAGCGCGCAACAACCACCGATGTCACTTGTAGGTTTTGAAATGGTTTTGATTATATTCCAAATTTAGCAAATAAAAACTGTGGGTTTGCTGCAAGCTTCCATGGAACCAGTCGACTGGGCTCTTTACCACATATCAATACTGTATATTCGTTTTTGTGTAGGAAAACCATATCAATACAATGTTTAAGTAATTTTAAGTAACGTGGTTTGTCATTTTCACAACATATTTGAGAAGCAACAAAAAAACATCCCAGATGCAAGAGACGTATACTTTTTAGACAAAGAGTTTGTTGCAGCACCGTTACCGCCAATAATGTACAAGGTGTGCCATTAGTCCCTACCAATCCATATATCTTATAGATCCAGTGCATTTGTGTTCTGTCCGTCGTTCACGCTGCATAATATTATGGTCTTCCTGAACGATATGAATCCTTCATATTGCTAGTTGAAAACAATTATCTCTCCCACATTGACTTTATTTTGCGTGTTGATAGATTATTTTTGAACCTTTCCTTAAATTTTGCATTTATTGTATCCAAGCTTTCACCAGCATTGTAGCGCTCATGTACCCACGTAACCTACATGTTACAACCCTCTCTTGAAATGTAAATCTGATATGTCACTTACGTATTTTTACACGTTTTACATTATACATTTTCTCTGACAAACAAGAAAAAATTTATAATACGTGAATAACTAACTATAATGCAGTAACTTATAGGTTGTTAGTGACTTATGGCTCACCCTGTACATCACAAGAGACCGTTTTAATTTTTTTCCATCAGTGTTTGCTTGAAGCTGCAACAACCTATATTAGCATGGATTATTTTCTGTTGGCAGGCGCTGCCGAAAAATGCTGAATAGCCTGTTCGATGAGGAACTGGGCATGTTGCCAATGCCCAAGATTAGTTCGACTTCGCAAGCCTAGTAACAAAAACAACCTGCTGATTTATCGTTTTGAAAGCGGAAACACAGCAGCAGGCACTCGCATGGTCACAGACCAGCAGACGCGTCTGTGGTGGGCGTAAACTGGCATCCTCTAGTTGCTTTCGCCAAGCCGTTCTAGAGGAAATATTTGATCTGCTCAGGCTTACTTGAGAGTAGTTGAACCACGACCAGTTCGGCAAAGGTTAAAGAAGGCATGCCACTACCAGCATAGTGGGTGTTTGCATTAACGTACTCGATCTTAGAAAGAATATCCTTATTACGTAAAACTGTTCAGCACTATGATCAGTTGTAGTCAGAAACGATTCCCCATTAAATTCGGACTTACTATCTGTTACACAAAGGCAGTGTTTTTAAAGCTTTTTGTGAGACCGAAACGGTCCCTCAAATTTTTCCAACGGTCTCTCAAAATACAATAGAAACTCGCTTTGGTACTACCATCAAAATACACTGAAACCTTGCTTTTAGAGAAAGTCTAACAACGTATGGTTACGTGCTTTGATGCAGTCAGATTGTATGTACTTGTCACTATTCTTTGAACACTATAATCGCATTTTACTCTGTGAATGAGTGATCGAACTTTGCAGCGTCCGTTTGATCGAGGGCATGACAAGCCACAATGCTTTCGAATTTTACCTAGACTAGTCCAATTTAGGAATTACCGCCCTACTCCGCAGTAGTGCTGTAACAAGTGTTAAGTGTTATCTAATAATAATTAAGAATGTGTCTGTAACCCTATGGTTCTGTCTTCAATGCAGTTGCAAAAAGTGTCTGTAACCCTGTGATTCCACCGGCTTCAATGCCTTGTACTACGTT
>JGI24021J15306_10005182_pt1 | contig 15409 bp, 12 predicted proteins | sample Ectturendosymbi1_FD_15306 | JGI IMG/M metagenome (IMG submission 15306)
CAGTGTTTTTTGTCGCCACTAGTATTCTTGACATCAGTCAGTTTGTTAAGATGTTATGGTTTATGAGCTTGTGTTACAAAATTTTGATTGTAATCTTGAGCTTGTTTTTTCTCTGCTGTTACTTCAGCCTTTAAACTTTTCACCCATAAGCTTTGCTTGCAATTTTCAGGACTGAGGATGCATAATTTTACGTGAAATCGATTTCCTATTAAAAACTTGCTGATCGATTCCTTGCTTACACCCATTGTGGAAAGTACTTACTTGATGTGTTTTGAATGTGTGTATGAGATTTTTACAGCTGTGGTTGATGATTCGCAACATGGTCCTCACGTTGTGCTTTAACATCTCCATGCCACCACACACATGTGCAGTGTGTTTGGTTTTTCTGAGCACATATAAGAAAAAACAGGTGTGAAACTTACAAAAGCGTAGGCCACGTGTTTTGTCAAATATTTAACAGTGACGTTTTTCGTTGGTTTGTGTGCAAAATTAATGATCCTGTTCCTGCCAGCCAAGTACCATTTCAACAATTCCATGTCATTAAACAATTTTGAGTCAAAGGAAGCAACAAGCGTAGTGATCGTGGGGCACTCTAGTAATGATTTAGAATTTTTTATTGACCATATTTTCTGAGCATCAATATCATCATTTTCAGCTTTGTGCAAATTAATCAACGCTTTTCCATTTTTCCCTCGTAACTGTGGGAGATAGAGCATCACAAGTGGATTAGTCTACATCAGCTAAAACCGGCCCTGCACAGAGAGCACGTGTTTCATGTACAGAACGCATCGTTCATGTATATACAGAGCTTTGCGGTCAATATACAGAGCACATGTTTTCAAGTGAATTAAATCCAAAAATGCTTGGTGTGGCAGTGTATGAGTTTCTGACAGCTTTGCTTGCATTAGAGCTGGCACTGGCCAGAGTAGGAGATTCTGAAAGATGTGCGTTTATTGCAATATCAATCTAGATTGTTTGAAAATAGATCATTTCAGGTTATTGTGCAAGCACTACTTTGAAAAGGCAGCGGATTAGTTGTTTCATTATAACACTACTATGCAACTTTTGAAGGAAATTGTTTCTGCCTATTTCAAACCACCCACATTAGAGTACTGCAGTGGTAGTGTTTGCTTTTTTATCAGCGTTAATGCTGGGTATATACAGTACAACGGGGTTGTCATGACAGTCGAACAGACCTCGTGGATGCGCCCTTGTGGTGTGTGGTGCGCATGCGAGTTTACTTAGACAATCCCAATGTGTGTGTTAGTTTGTTGAATAAATTGGCTACCTTGTGTATTGTTCCTTACATTACTCAAGGATGACAATGACATTCAGAGACTCATGACATCTTTTTGCGTGTCAAACCAGCTGAAATGTACTTCATGCAATGCTCAAGCTCAGTGAAAAATATTTTGCTTTGTACTTGTATGCCAATGTATATTCGCCAATGGTGGAAGAAGTGCACACTGTCTAGACTTAAAAGATCCGAGCATAGCATATGACACTTCTTCTTAAAAAGTGTGCTAAAAACTGTGCGACATCCCCAACATTTCCACAAATGTTCACATTTAGTGAAAGAACGATGAGACAAGAAAAGGGAAAACTGACAAACTATGCCACCAACAAAAAAGTTGACTTTGGTACAAGGAATACCGAGAAATTAGCTTCATTGTAGGCTTCCAGTGTATTGTTTATTTGTACCTACAATTTTTTCAGTTAAGCTAATTAATTATTCTATTTGATTAAAAACGACCACTTGGATGAACTTTCTAGAATTCGGAATACATTGAACTGCTTGGCCTTTCTTGATCTTTTGTGAACTGTTACACTCCGTTAACTGTGTGGTTTCTCTCTAGCACTCGTCATCGCACATATGTGTTATCTCCAAAGGAAAAGTGCCTTTGTTAAGCTGCTATTTAACACCGGTTTTCTTAGCAGTGGTTGGTTTATGAGGCTTTGGGAATGTCAGCCCTTTAGCTTGCCAAATTTCAGTATTGCCATTGTAATTAGCCACAGCCCATGTTTCTTTACTTGTTTTCAAGTGCATTTCGCCTGTAAGATTTGTCTTACGTTTACATGACTGATGATGCGTTGAAAAATGTGAAACTAGTTCTCTGTAAATAATCGATTTACTTTCTGCCGTCTTTGTGGCTTATAACTATGAAAGATACACTTGCACGTTTTAATCATTGCAGAAATATGAAAGCAAAAGCAGGCAGATTACCCAGAAGCTTGCTGCCAGGCTAAAGTTTTTTTGTTGACATCCTCAAGAGTTGCATTTTTCAGTATCAAGCTACCTTTTTCAAACAGACATTTTGATGACTTGATCAAAAAATATTTATCATATTTTCAACAATATGCATTGTCATCTGCAGTAACATTTTCACCAATTCACTTTGAATGTCTGATGTTTGGCACAAATCCTGTTTTTTCCCTCTACTTAAAGGTCATGTGACAAGTAAATCTTCAATTCCGATTTTTTGATCGAAATCGATAAAACATGCCTGTGAAATTTTTTCGCACTGTGAGCTGAAATGGCCAAGTTATGGGCTTCCAAACAAGGGAAATTGGGCAAGCTCTGGATTTGCGGTTTTCTCGGTGATTCATCGGCGTGATGTAATCACCGAACATGCGCTGAAGTGCTCTTGCGTTGTTGTGCATTGTCTGATATCGATGATCTAGATTGAGTTCTAGTAGTCTCAAGAATGAGTTATAGTAGTCTTGATTGTGTAGCGTTATGGCGGTATTTACGCTACTAGAAAGGTGAATTTGACACAGTACTTTTTATACATACTTTGTGTAAAAATGTTAAACTTTTGTTGGTTTGGCTTTTGGTTACTTATCAGGCCTAAGTGTAATCATCATGGGAAGTAAACAGCGTAACTTGCTGACCATGAGTTTGTTTAGCAGTTAGCCAGTTACTCCCATGGTGGCTATTTTCTTGTAGGTTATATCTATTATGTTGAAGTGAATGAGTGTCATTAATTGATCAAGAACCAAATTTTATCGCTGTAACTTGAGCCAGTACCTTTTGTGAGGTTAAAACAAATGTTTGTAGAAAACTCTGCTAAACTTATTACTTATACTACTTAGGGATGGGCAAGAATACTGAATCCAGAAAGATTCCGATCCTAAACTATCCGAATCCAAAATGCTAATTTAAGCCGGGTATTTTGATTCGGTTTAGAGCTTCCACAACATCAGCAGTGTACTTGGTTCTACCACATGAAAGTTAATGCTCACAAACAGACATTTTTCAGTCCATTCACGTGCGTTTTTCTCTTGCACTGTGTGGAAACAGCACTAAGTTTAGGTACACACAGACATTTTTTCAGTCCACTCCCTGCGTTTTTCTCTTACACCACATGGCCAAGTGGAAACTTAGCAGTATTGTGCATACACTAACATTTTGCAGTTCACCACATCGGATTTTGTGAGACATCAACATGTGCAGTTATTTCTGCAGTTACCGACTACATGCATTTGTACGTTGAGTGCATTGTTTCTTGCGTGTTTTAAAATCAGCTGTAGTCGTTTTGTTAACGTGTCAGCTAGAAAAGTGCCTGGAGAGAAGAAAACTGCGAATGAGCAGTTGCGTTTGCTTGGACAAATGGCTTGAAATTATCTTTGTATAACTTGCCACATCAGCTTCTTCTAAAAGATCTTTTTCCAGTGCATAATTTAACATGCAGACATTTGGAAAACCTTAATGTATTGTACTATAGCAGCGGTGCATCGCTTCACTGTCATCACAGGCCCCCTTGTGCCGTAGGTACTCAGTAGTAACGCTGATTTTACATTAGATGCTGCTATTGTAGGTTTCTAATGCGAGTGTTTTGGAACAGGCAACAGCATTTCCATTTTAACATTGTATACGATTGTTATGAAACAGTCACATCGCTCCACGTGCGTGCTACCTGACACTGTTGGTATCTGTAGCTTGACAACGCACCTAACACGGAGATTTCATGAACTGTGGGATATAAAAATGCTTCTACATGTTCGAAAAGTCCCTTGCTCCTGACACAGTATTTTAAACTTCTTTAAATCCTTTATTGTTTAGCAAACCAGCGGTCATCAGTTGAAACGTAAATTTTACATTGTTGCGAGTACATGCATTGCGTGTTATCTTAAACGTGCACACTGCATGTATGATGTTTTAATTGTCTGTATTAGTCGTGGAACGGTTCCCTCACTTGCGGCCATTTTTCTGCTTGCTTTGGACTATACATACAATGCAGGTGGGAACATGTTTTTATCTCACAGCTGCCATGTACAAAGATTTGTAGAACTGCGGAATATAGAAATGCTTTAAGAAGTTCTAAAAATATCTTGGTTCTGATACAGCTGGGCGCTGTACGTCAAGACTTCTGATCTGTTAGCCTATGGCGTCAGGTTATCCCATTGGCGTTTGTTATGTATCATTCAGTTGAGGCATTCACCAAATGATTCTTATTAATGTAAAAATACAAAGTTTGAAGCAAACAAGTAACGAACTTGAAGCAGTGCATTGTCCACAGCACAACGTATGGCATATATCTGCATTTTAAACTGTGAAGTGTACTGTGCTCAGTGCTTTGGAAATAAAACTAAAATTTGAAGTTTATGTACAGTACAGGTGCACATTTTTTGTTCTGTAGAGAATTTAACACATTTGGTGCAAAGGTGTTAAACATAGTCGCATGCATCCGGTAGTTACCCAATGCTATAAAATTAACTTTAAAAGTGCTACTTTCATGACAAAGCTTCGAACCCGTATGGACGAGACACAACTAGCTAGACAGCGCCGAACACAATGTACGAAAGCCTGAAAGCGCGGTATTGATTTTGGCACGTCAGTGAAGGGAGTCAATTTTGCTGCAGTTGCTGTGGATAAATGGCACTCAGGTTTCACACCATCTGAGCAGCGCGCTTTACACTCCTTCAAAGTTAACCATGCGATTTAAGTTCACAAATGAAAAGAATCTTTCCATTCGAACATCCGTTTTATATGAATTACCATTATGTGATTAACCGTACTCTGTTCTTATATGGGTAGTTTCGGTTTGGGATTCTGGAATCCTATGCCATAAAGTGGTTTATGTGATTAAGTGGTATGAAATTACTTGAAGTCGTTTGTAGTTGCGCTAGGCCACCAGCCAAGTTTGATTGGGTCTAAGGACACCTATAGCCTAAAAAAATGAGTTTTATTCTCAAAAGTATTGTAAAAATCTAGCCTTTCCTGGCATAACCACTTTCATCTGGCAAAAAGCACCACTGCACGAAAATAAAACATTTTTTGTTCAGTGTTATAAACATGTATTGTTAGTGTGATAAAATGATAAATCATTGATTCCCAGTGCCAGATTAAGGAAAGTGTGCTGTGTGGAGTGGGCCTACTTGATTTTTGATTGAATGTTTTTTTGTTTTTTTTTAATTCTCAGGTGCAATGCATTGTAGGAAAAAAACAGAACAGGATTCAGTGTTCTGGATTCGGTTTAGCTATTCTGGAATATAGCAAACTATTCTGAAATGCCCATCCCTAATACTACTGTGACTTCTGGAAAAGTTGACAAAATGCAAGACTCTGTAAGTGATCTGGCCAAATTTTGTTCAGATGATTGACTCCATACAGTATGATTCCATGATTGAGTGGAACACAGTAGACTACCACTCATGGTATTATAAAGTACACCACAGTTGTGATCAGTTCATGTTTCACATTCTATCCTTCTGCTGGCATTGTGACAAGCTACAAATTGTTGATGCTTGAAGTGTTATTTTTAGGTTGTAGTACAATGTGAGGTGTGTCTTATGCCTACGTTAATCTTAATTGCTGCAGATACATTACTGCGCTTTTATTTTTACAGCAATAATGTTGCCACGTCACAAACTACCAACATTGTTATGTGTGCTGTTCAAACTTGTAGCACGAGAAGTGGGCGAGATAATGGTGTTTGCATGTTCCTTTTTCCAAAAGCTGAAGCAAACCTGGTTTATCAAATATCGGAGGGAAAACTACATCATTAACGAGCATGCAAGAGTGAGCGAAAAACACTTTGCAGATTCTGATTTTGTAGTAAGCAGAACGTTTGCAGCCTCTCTTGGATATAACAGGAAGTTTAGGTTACAACTTAAACCTGATGCTGTTCCTACTATACTTCCTGAACCGACAAGTAAAACTCCATCTTCATCAAAAAGAAAATTAACAAGGACATCTATGGCGTTGGAAAAGCGTCGTCGTTTCAAGGTGAAATATTTTAGTTCAATAGATTACATATGTTGCGACTGCATTTGTAAGTATGAAACGCATACACATTTAACTTTTTGTGTATATTGTTTGTTTATTACTGTACATCCATTACACTATATGTACGATCAACGTACTTGCTTTTTTTCATTCTTATCAGAATGTCAGAGAAGTTATGGCTCATTGTGAAAATCTGCTTCTGTAAATGGTGATTGTGAAATGTCCCAGAAAAGGTTTCAGAAAAAGCCATAGTACAAAGAAATTGGCTTGCATGTGTGTCCTGAGAGCAACACTGTCTGCACACAGACAAGAGAAGTTGCGGTGTGTACTACAAGTTTTTATTTCTTTCAAAAATTTGCAAAGCTAATGGCACTTTTTCTTATGTTCTAAGAGAAAGCGTCATGTCAAAGTGCAGACTAAGACCAGAACTATAAGAAGCAAACGGTTGAAGAGTCGAGGTTGCCAAACAGATTTTAATCATCCTTTGTGGAATACCAGCCTTCACCAATACAACTCATCAAATGAAGATTCTAATGACTCAGACTGGTTGCCTGACACCAGAGAGCAACTAATATTGTACCACACACCTGTGTTACAGTCCCACTTCCTTTTCAAGCATACAAAATATTTAGTTTTAGAAGAACAATTACTTGAACTGGTAAAGTTTTGCCGCATTCGTGATACAGAACAAGCAGGTATACAGAAAATCTTAAATGGCATATGTGTTATCTTTTGGTATAGCTGCAAAAGAAAAAATAGCAGTGGAAAGTGTTACTTTAGTAATGTTAGCTGGAATAATTACGCTGCACAATGTTCTTTTCAGTAATAGCATGTGGAAGTTTTCATAAATCTGTTATTTTGAAAAAAGTACTTCTAAGAACATACAAGCTCTCACCCTTGAAAATTGCGATTCGGACACCTGAAATTGGACCCCCAGGGATTAAGGAACCCCCAGTTGGGAATCGCTGATCTAAAGCTTCAACAACCAAGCTATCACTGGCAATCGAGTTGGAAACAACCAAACGTAGGATCCGCATTACACATGCTACAAACTTATCTACGAAAGCTCATATGTTTCAGAAACAGTTTAATTGAAAAATCGCTTAATGCTACAGACCAATGTGCTGCAGTGACTAGGTCTCTAGAGTTTCAGAAGTGACTAAACGATTTACTGATACAACAACTTTGACAAGTGAAAGCCACCACGAAATTTAATTTAGCTGAAACTCTAACTTAGATATAAAACACTACAAAGAACAATAAGGTATACTGTAAGACAGGGGCAGAGCTCTCGGGGACATGTGTGCCATTGCAGCAAAATGACGTCACTTTATGAACATTTCTTGAAATGAATGAGCAACGCAAAGTATCCATGTTTTTGATCACCCCAATCAAAAATTTTGGCTGCACCACTGCTCTAAGTTTTTCTGTAAAGTACATTTGAAACCATTACAACAGGTAGCCCTCACTAGCACAAGCAATTTTATCCATGAAGAAGAGGGCAAATATGTAAGTATCTATCAACTGATACCAAATGTTTGCCACCACTATATCCAACATCTCACAGTCTATTGCAAAGGTTTTTTTCATGCCTTCACGCAGGCAAAGTTATCAATAAGTTTTTCACAATTTAGGACAGTCATATTATATCAGATTTTAATGCAAGACCGCCAGACACTGCAAAACGCGATGAAAAACAGTTTTGCCATTCTTATAACTGCGCAATAAATTATGTTATTGTGTTGTTACTGTACTGATAAAAGTCTTGCCGCTTGCATGTTTGCTTGTTTCAAAGTAAATTTTAAGTTATGCCTTTGCAGTTTCCCCAATTTTAAATTTGCAATCAGTCGTATAGGAAGGAGTTAAGTGGGGCCCTCAGCCATAGCCTATGTGTAAATCCGTCACTGCTGGTATGGCAGCATAACATTCGAAATATTTTATTCCTTAATTTTGCTGTCACTTTTAAAGATATTTGCCATTGCTATGTTGTGTCGTGTGAATGCTACACAGTCTTGCAAAGTCAAGTGGCAATTGTTAATTGTTACTGCAAAGATACTAACAGGTCTAGCACAAACTCGTTGTGTTGGATGGCAGCTCACTAGCAGGAAATGTGGCGATTCTACGCAAAGTATGCATGCGGAGAAAGTTCGGCAGTGATGTTACAGCACTACGAGTCACCGTTCAGCTATTGTCAAACTTTATTTGCCTCTCACAGCATAACCTTAGCACCAATGTTAATAAAAATTAATGATTTGGAATCAGAACAAAAAGTTCTGTCAATGCGAACAAAAAACGAAATAAAAAAATTCTTGTCACGTAACCTTTAATGCTGCATGATGATGAGCGAATATTTAGCAATGTTATGATCGGAGGGCCTGAGCAACAAGCACATAAAGATTCACCCTGTGGCATCAAGCAACAAGAGATGACATGCTGCGCTCACTCTCATTGCTTGTTCATACCACATGCATATACAAAGACCCTATTTTCGCACACAGACACATCCAATTGCATGCAGAGGTCTGGTGATGTCCAGGGCAACTACTTGATTGTATGCCCCACTACCAAATTTTAGTACTGAGCAGTAGTGTGGTGGTCATTGTTACTGGATATATTATGCTGTTTGTGGCATCACAATACTTGATGTCTTATCCACGTTTGCAAACCAATGTTTTGGTGAAGTTTGTTGATACAGCATGCATATTATTATTCTACACGCACTCTTGTTTACCCCTTGTTGTACAATCATAGTTTATCCTCGAGTGGCCTGGAGATTATTAATTTTAATTGTGAGCTACTCCTTATCAATCACACAGACATCAAGAAACCCCAAACAAGCAAGCTCTTTCAAGACCAATTCCCATCCCTCTCCATACCTGATCCCATCCATTGGCAGTTACTAGGGTCTCCCCTGCACCAGGAATCTGCCCCACTACACTTTAAGACAAAAACCAAAGTGCTTGACAGCATTACTGAAAATCTTGAGCTAATTGAACCACATCAAGTATTCTTCATCTTGAAAAACTGCCTCTCAATCTCTAAACTCACGTATCTGTTGCGTAGTGCCCCATGCTTCAAGTGCAAAGAGGAACTTGATGCGTTTGACACCGCAATAAGAATAAACACGGCAAACACGGGAAAAATATGTAATGTGACTTTTGGAAAAGACAGTTGTTGTTGGTCACAAGCATCCCTGCCAATCCAACATGGAGGCCTTGGCCTCCGTTCTGCCACAGAGTCAGACCTGTCTCTGCCATGTTTCCTATCATTGTCCTTGGCCTGCCAGGGCCTCGTCAACAGGTTGCTTCCCTCTCTCACATTGCCTCATGCGTAAGTGATCAACGCAACTGACGCCTGGTCCGCACTTCTTCATGATTCATCCCTACGACATAAGGAAACAATCGGCTTGGGATGACCTTCCTTGCTAGTTGCTTGCAAAGATTCACTCGCCGCCGTGCTACTGCTTGACACCCCAAACCCCAGGAACCACTGTCGGCTACTCACTGCACAGAAAAGCCACACCGCTGTCCGGTCAGAAGCCTTCCCAATTGCTAGCGTCGGAAACCTACTGAGCACTGATGAGCTCCGAATCACACAATTCCCCTGCGAACTCTGGTGCCAATCTTTTCGAAAGCACGGAATGCCGCTGTGGTAAGTTTGTTGACAGGCTGGGGCTTCATGGCCTCTCCTGCATTAAGAATGCGGGCCGTTTCCCCAGACATTCAGCCATAAACTCCATCATCAAACGATCATCATTGACCCGCATTGGTCTCCCCTCTGTCCTTGAGCCCGTCGGCCTGGGATAGCACTAAACGGAGGGCCGGCGGGCCCGGCGAGCTAGAGGACCGTGTTTCCAATTGAAAAAGATGCATTTCCGCGGACCGGCGGGCTGCAGGACAGGGTTGCCAGATGCTTGACGTAAAATATGGCAAATGCTTGTCTAATTTTTCGCAAAAAAAAATGAAAATGGCAATATTTTTGGTAATATTATTTTTTCTTTGCAAAATGGCAAAAATTTTGGCAATATTGATTTTACAGCTTTTTGCAATTCATACGTTTTCCAAATGTTACAATTTTAAGTTTGACAATTAGGGAAAGGTCTGTTTTAATAAGAATCACAATGCGTAGCCTACTCAGAAGGCAAAATATATCCTCTATTTAGTTTAGATCAGCGATTCCCAAAGTGGTTTCCGCAGAACCCTAGGGTTCCACAAACATATCTGAAGGATTCCACGAACTATACTTTCCAATTTTAAGCAAAAACTGCTGATATGTCCTTTAACCCTTTGGGTGTGGCAGCCGCTATCGTTTGATCTAGCTTTCTTTTTTTCTCTGTTTTGCTCATTGGTGATGCGCAGTGTCGTCACAATAAGCTGTATTTCGTTTTTCTGGCTGTGTAATAACGGCACTTTGGGTGAAAAAATGTTTATGTTTACTTGGCAGTTCTGGCAGGGGTTCCTTGTCCACTTAAAATATCTTGCAGTGTTCCGCGGACAAAAAAGTCTGGGAACTACTGGTTTAGGTCATAGACCCTGATTCTTGGCTGCAAAACGATTCCTTGTGATGCATAGTTAAAAACTTGAAGTTTTATCATTATTAACAGAATCATGCACACAAACCTAAGGATAGCAAGACCTGAAACACAGTAACAGCAATCAATTTTAAAACACATACAGCTAAGATTGGTTGTTAACCAAATGAAAGACTGCAACAATTACAACGATTCCTCTAGCAGTAAATCATAATGAGACATAGAGTCTGATGCACCTGTAGAAGATTCATAGATTACATCACTTTAAATCGATGCAACATTGCTTCAGTCGCCTTGAAATCTTTGCAGCAACAGTTTTTTAACGAGCAGTGGTCTGTAATCATCAATCTAGAGTTCAATAATTTCATTCCCATTTTATTTCGCAGTGTAGCAGTCATGCAAGCGCGACCGCTACATGTGAGCAAAGTCGGCCAAAGCAAGGAGAAGGGAAAGACCAAGCAAGCGACACTTACTACGCAGGACTCAACAACCGGAGAGTTCCGCTTCATTGGCTCATGATAAGGGGCACCTTCTTGAGGAGCTGGGATGGAAAACGTGCGTCGCATGGAAAAAGCAACAAAAAGAAGAGAAGAGATGAAAAGACAAAGAAGACAAAGGCTCAACGTACCGAAACCCAATCAAGCATGACATGCACGTCATCGGACCTGGCTGGACTCTTGATGTCAATTGGCAAGATAGTTTAAAGAGAAGAGAGTGGGTCACGCAAGCGCGACCGTCACGCAAGTGCGACCGCTACATGTGAGCAAAGTCGGCCAAAGCAAGGAGAAGGGAAAGACCAAGCAAGTGACACTTATAAGTGACTTCCATGCACATGGAAGTAGGAGCTCTCTTTGGCCGATTCGTCTGGCGCGGAGTTAACATCGATGACGTCACAATCTGTCCTTCCCGAGGTTCCGAGGATCAATCCCACATTGAAGCAGGACTCAACAACCGGAGAGTTCCGCTTCAGCAGCTTATTCTTTACAATCGAGACTTGGCTGAATAATCTTTCCACAAAAACGTTGCACAATGGCAAGCTTAAATTTGTTAGAACTATCTTTGCTAGCATTCGACAAAGATCAGGATGGTCTTCAGCTGCTTTCTTGACTTCGTAAACATGACAACAAAATTTTGTTTGGTCATACAAAGCAACATTTGCACTCGACCAATTAATACAACGGACAGCCATATACTGCTTCTCAATTTCATCGACATCATAATTCAGCAAATGGAAATCAGTTAACTTCAAATCACAGAATTTGGCATTATGGGTCTGTGACAAGCAAACATCTGGGTGGAAGCACTTCAGAGTTTCAAAGAATTCAAATTTTTCCGGCAGCCTCTTGCTTCGGGGAGGTGTGGGACCCATGGAACCGATTTTTTTTAATGGGCGTAGAACCTAGATTACCCGGCGAAAGTTGCTGAAATTTTGTTCAGTTGAAGGTTTATGGACTAAAATGGTCAATTTCAAGTTTAAAAAAAAACAATGAATGTTTTATATTGTTTTTTTAGGTTTAAAAATTTTTCAATTTTTTCCTGGGTCCCACCCCAGTGGGACCTTCGGAACATCCCATAGGGACAGATGGAACAATTCCTTATTATAAATAATAAACAACAATTAGCTTGATGATGCTTGCCAAATTTTTTGGGTATGCTCTTTCATTGTCAAAAAAAATTACCAGCAAAAATCAGTTCGCATCAGCAAAGTTTTTTTGTTATACAGACACGCTTTCTTTTTGTTCAATGTGTACATTAATTTTGATAAGAAATGTCCTTTAAAGCACATTCCTCTTCTCTGGTAGCACAGACACTTGCACAAAATATAGGCCTAGCTTACTTTTTGTTAACCTTACCTTGAATCTAGAACGTCAAAAAGTGAAAATCAGTTAGGTCTATCTCAACTGCGACCACAGACTTCCTTGAAATCGTCTCCCCACTACTCTGTGTAAAACTATTGGGTTTCAAATCGGCTGCTAAGATGTAGAGTGACTAATGGAATATCTATTTTTTGCCACCTGTCTTAAGTTCAATGTATTTGATTTTTTGACATCATAAAACACTATATTTAGGTTGTTTGCAGTAAATGAACCTCTATTGGTCTTTTCTTTGTGCAATAAACTTTTGAAAAAACAAGGAAATACGAATTGAGGGACCAATGGAACACCCGCGTTCCATGGGTCCCATCAACACCCATTTTTTAACAAGTGCACGATTTTACGCTGCACCCCAAACCTACCATCCCAATTTTCTCTGAANATATATTTTTAACTCCTACCCTATCCTGGGAAACGCTTGCAGGTTTCTACACTGAAATTATGACAGACAAAGAAATCGCAAANCGATTGCCAAATATTTTACTTCGATGCCCCAAAAATGAAAAATGTGCTTAAATTTTTTTCAGATCGACACAGATTCTTCCTGTTAACGGACAACACTGTTATCCATAAATACGATATTCACAACCACATAGCAAGAGAATATGGTCACCAGCTGGGGAGTGATTTAAATGTTTCTTCGGTCCCCGTGTTCCATGGGTCCCGCACTTCCCCTACCTGGTTGGTAGCAGTTACAAGAAAGTTTAAACATCTACTTTTGATATGAAACGCTTTTTCACTAAAGAGCTTTACCTTTTGAAAATTTTGAACCAAACTGTACTTCATCCGAAGATCTTAATTGGAAATCCACAACAGGCTCTAACATATCCACATATGCTTCCTTGCATATTCTGCTTCTTAGTGAACGGTAAAACACATGTAAATCTTGAAACAACTGACACTGATCAGCTATAGAATGCTGGAATGATGAATTAGTCAGCTTAAACTCAATAATTAAAGGTAGTACGAATACCAAATACAAATAATTTGTCATGTCACTCAGCATTTTTTGCAGCATTCTACTACTGCAATTCTTAATGATAGCCAGTGACTTGAAATAGACTTGGAGTTCATGCCATTGTGTTAGAATGGCATATATAACTTTTCCATTAACAAGCCAGCGAGAAGGGGTGAGAAATCTGGTAGGGCTCAAGTCTGGTGTGTTGGCATTCATAGCCTGAAACAAAGTTTGATAAGCATCCCTTCTTTGAGAACTAAATTTAAACCATTTAGCTACTTCAGAGAGCAAGAAGCTCAGGTTTGAAGGAAGCTCGTCAAAGGCATGTTTAGCACACAAACAAACTATGACAAATACATTTCACCAAAACACAAGAAGGTGACATTTCCTTTATCCTTGTGTACACAGAATTATTACAGCCACAAAGATTTGATGCACCATCTGTACCCAAACCAATCATATTGGACAAAGGGACTTGGTGGTCATCAAAAAAAAATTTAATAGTATCAAACAATGATGCTGCAGTTGCTGCAATCACTGGCACAACACGTAGAAAGTTTGTAGTAACTGACACATTGTTCTCATTGAAATATCTTATGCACATGCACAAGTGCTTAATTACAGACACATCAGTGGACTCATCGATTATTAAGGAAAATGGTGCAGTCCTGATGTCCTTTAGAATGTCTTCTTGCAGGCAGGGAAAAACCACATATTGTTTAAAATCTCAGAGTATTTGGTGTGATGAAGTTTCACATCATGAAGAAGTTCATTTGCAGCTGACGAGTTGCTAATGATATCAGTCAGATGATCCGTAGAATGACATGCAATGCCAACACTCCACTTTTTGTCAAATATCTTCATTTTTTCCTGTTGCAAATTGAAATATGAGTCAACACTTGATGTACTCTGAATTGCACTGGAGGACACTTTATGCTTTTTTGGCTGAGCATGAAGGTCAGCATTATACTTGTTGGGTTTTACATTGCACTTGCAGACGTTGCATCAAAAATCTGTAGAACCTGTGGGAGAAGAAGTGCGTAACCATGCCTTGCATTCAATCTTCCAAGCTTTCTGAACGTACTTAACTTTCGGCATTTTTTCTCAATGATATGATGCTGACTGCTTGGTCCTTGCTTAATAAACAATACTGATACGCAATAGCTGTAAGACGAAGTAACCACTAACGACTTTTAAAGTTTTTCTCAGTTCTTTACACTTCCCTTGCGTCTTCAGACGTCACACTTTCCTAGTACTACTGTATTTCTTTATGCTTTATATTTCACTGCCCAGCTGGTTCTGCTCTGCGACCAAAACAATTCAAAACACCGAAGACAAGCATCAACTTAACTACAGTTCAACTGTAAAATACAGACTGCACAGTTAGTATTCAGTAGCAACAGTACCAGTAACTACTCAACAAGTTTAGTTCTAGCCTAGGTGCTGGGCTTCGCCGAAATTCAAAGGTGCTCAGAATGTTCACAACCACCAATGTTAAGCTATACTTTCTAAAGTTTTGGTATTCATTTGATAAATTTTGTTACTATCAATAGTAACAACGTCAACTGGTATTTAAAAAATGGCAAATTTGTGGCATGGAAAAATACTGCCAAAAAATTGGCAAATTTTTAAGAAAACGGTAGTTTTTGGCAATATTTGCCAAACTTGGCACCATCTGCAACCCTGCTGCAGAACAAGGCGGGTCGGAGAGCTGAGAAAAACGATGTGCCCACGTTAATGTGCAGCTCGTTGGTCCGCCCTAAATGTGCAGTCCGCCAGCCCGCCCTGTTGTGCAGCCCGCCAGCCTACTCTTCTCT
>JGI24021J15306_10005186_pt1 | contig 15402 bp, 10 predicted proteins | sample Ectturendosymbi1_FD_15306 | JGI IMG/M metagenome (IMG submission 15306)
TGAAAACGCTGTGGCGGGCCACATGTGGCCCGCGGGCCGCTAATTGCCCACCCCTGATTTAGTGAATGCTTCGACATAAACCTACTCCGGTAAAAGCGGCGCGTCCAGGAAAATTTAAGAAATGAACCTTTTATTTTACAGGGGCCCCAACAGCAGCTGTAATGTGTATATAGCCTACGTTGCTGTCTAAGGGGCCCCAACAGCAATTGGAATGTGTAAGTACCTTCCTTTCAAAGGAACCCCTAACAGCAACTGTAATGTGTAAGTAGGCTACTATACCTTCAAAGGGGCACCACCAACATCTCCAATGAGCAAATAAAGAAAAGCTTCAAACGAACTTCTATACCTAAAAAAGTTATGGGTTAAAATTTCTTCCAAAAAGTTCTGAAAAGACCCTATCAAATAAGAACAAATATTTATACCAAATGGTAACTTTACCAAATGATACTTTTTTGTATCAAATGATGATTTTTGGAGATTGAAGTATTTGGTATATTGATAATTTTATGAAAATGCCACAGTTGTATTCAAGTGGAGCAACAAAAAGAAGGATAAAGAAAGGAAGGGAAAGGCTGATGAAAAATGTAAGGGCTTCCTGAGCAGATTTGTTGTTATTGCGGCTACTGGTGAGCCTACAGAGGAAGGTGCAACTTCAAGCACCCAAGTTGTTAATAGTAGCTATGTCTGTCTAAAAAGGCATGATGTCCCACCTGGCAGGGTTTGGCAATACAATTTTCGAAATAGACGTCTGTTGGCAACGAACGAAGGCAAGGAATAACACTATTAACGTGTAACTGGAAGAAGCTCAACCCAACAGCTAAACCAAGTTTGCAGGTCACGATGAAGGCTGTAAGCCAGCGCTTCTCAACCAGATCAGCTTGCAAACCTATTTGACCTATTTTCTCAAAATAGGTCCCGCACATTAAGAGGGCCCCGCGACAGTGCCGGCATGCTTAACCTTTGAAGCCTTTTAAGTATTTTTTAACTAAGAGAATTAAACCAATACTGAAACGTGAGGTAGGCTAAAGAATAAAACATTCTTCACATCACTGAGATCATATTATTAATTTTATTTTTATAGCCTGCTATATGCAGTATATGTACGTTTTCCGGTTAAAGATGGGGATACTCAGGGCCGGCCTAAGCCAATGCAGTTTCGTTGGGCCCCGCGCCGTGGTGTTTGGTCAGGTTTTTCATTTTTGACAGATACTTTTTGCGCTCGAGAATTGTAGAAATGGCTTATAAATCTCATTGCTGGCAAACAACTATCTCGCTTGAACGAACGACGAATTTCCTCTAATTATCGAACGTTATCAAACGTGCTCATCGTTATATTTGCACTTCACCATTTCCCACTCTTTATAGATGGAACTAGGTTGTTATTAGCGGCCGTTAAGACTGCAGTTGATATACAGATACTGCAAATAAAGTGTGTAGTGATTCAATTCGCAGTGAACAGGTCGAGACGAGTGTTTGTCGTGTTAACAATGGCACTTCTGCCAACGTAACGCTGTTCAGTTTTCGAAAGATCCTGTTTTGGAAAGTTTTTGGTTGGTTGCGGATCATCTGCATTTTGACAAAGGCTTGCAGTTTTGCTTCATGGCAGAGTTTAACATATATTACATATTTTAATGTTTTGTCAAAAACTCTATGACATTGAAACTAATGATAAAACATGAGATGTTGAACCCGTGAAAGCCATAAATCTCAGGCAAACCAGCCCAACATTTTGTGAAGTGTTCGCGGTTACATTTGCCTCCGTTCCTTTTTTGTCCACACAATTGTTCCGCTTTATTTGTCGGTCGTGAAAGCACTTTTATCATTTGTCCCCCACCAGCTTTCATTGTTGTACCTGTTTGTAAGTGTAAATAGATAGAAAAATTACAACTTCAAAGACCAGGTGCGTAAAGGTAAAGGACATTACAATTCCAATACCATCCAAGACACTCGTTGCTGCTTATCATTTTATTGGGCGGCTGTATGTTCTGTTTTCATCGATCAACCGTGCGTATTATATACAGTGGCGTAACTAGAGGTTTGAGCCAGGGGGGCAAGGCCGGCCTTAGCAAGTTCGGGGCCCGATTGGAAGCACTTTTGCGGGGCCCTACACAGTGGCATATGAAGAAATTTTTTATAGGGCATCAAGTGATAATGGTCGAAATCGTTGATGTGAAAGGGCGAGGTCTTGGGCATGACCCCCAGTTTCAGCTCTCCAGCAGAGACTTCAACGGACAACGCCGTAATAAATTCATGAGTTACTACACTCAATACTTCCACAGAGAAGGCATTGAGTGTAGTAACTCATGAATTTGTTTTCGATGCCGAGCATATTAGCCATGGGCTGCTTCACCATTTTGCAGTACTATTTTGCAGTGGAAATTAGAAAACTGCGTTTTATCACTCTCGTTTCTGGTGAAAACCCCTGTTGTGATTGTGGTTCTCTTTGGGTTAAATAGTTCCTAACTTTCCGACTCTTTACACCTGGGCATGTAGCAGGACCGTTTGTTAATCCAATGGTTCCAACAAATTTTGAATTTTCGTCCTCGCAAGCCTCATCAGATGCACTAGCTTCCTTCTTTACCAGACTCAACAATTTCGAAATGACTCACTTCTCGTACATAAACTTCCACTGTGATTGTCTGGCATAATATCATCAGTTTGGCTGCCTGCGTTGTCACCATCTTAACTGTGGCTTGGCTCTTCCAGAGCTTTTTTCTTTCTGAGGTAGTTCTGCTAAAATACTTATCAGACGCACTTTTCTCTTTTGGATTTTTTGCCTAGATTTAGCTTTGACTAACACTTACAATTGTCGACCTATGTCTCTTGGCCTATGACTCATGGTATTTGTATTGATTACGGAAAAAATATATTCTTAAATAATTAGCTTAAATTCGACTGTTAAAATCAACAAACAAAACACCAGTATAACACCTGCTTATCACTTGAGTATATACTTCACACTTGGATAATGGTTACAGCAGGGGTCTCAAACACGCGGCCGGCGACGCTTTTTGGAAAATTTCAAAAAAATAACATTTATGTCATCTAATTCATTCACCGGTGTTTATTTCTCACAATTTGCTCATAACTCACGATAACTTTCGCAGGAAATAAGATGTAAAAACTCTTTCTAGTAAGGTTCAGGTACCGCCATTGTTGCGTCTGCGTCATAATGCGGCCCTGCGTTAGTTATTTGTCCTCATTTGGCCCTCAGAGCAATTTCAGTTTGAGATCCCAGGGTTACCATGGAACCCGCTTGGAGCACAAACCGCTTATTAGAGCAGGTTTTGCATATCCAGGAAGAGTTAAAAAATTATTTTCTCTTCAAACATGAAATATATAAAGTAATTACAGATTTTCCAATACGTGAAAACGTACTTTTCAGAAATTTTTCAAAATAGGCAAGCAGGTTTTTTGTATTTTTCAAAACAGAAATTTTTAAAACAGGCAAGCATGTTAGGTATCCAGTATGCACCTGTAGGGACTCTTATTCTATGGACCCGATGATCATTTTCTCTGATTCTAGGGACCCGAATCGGGTCCCTAAAACACCTTAAAACAAACCTGCAGGCAAGTAATTTAGTAGCCTCCACAACTTTCACAAAAGTCATCCCACCTATGCACATTTTCAGACTTTTTGCAACTTCTAATTTGTTAGGCTATATCTCATAACTATGACGCCAATCTGTGTGAAAACGATGACAACCCTTGTTTCGGCAGTATTTCATGATCCAACTCTCACAACATAAAAACTTCATACTTAAGGTAAACCTGATGTCACTTGTCTTTAGCCAAACCAGGTGGTTCTAACACTTCCGTTGCTGTGCAAATGGATTAACTGTTAATAATCCATGAAGAACTCTTCTCTTTCTTTTCAAAGAACCGCTATTTTTTGCACACCGGAAATAGTCATTTATAATTACAACTAAGTTTATTTCAAACCTTATCGCCGATGTCAGGTTGCCTTATTAGATCTCTACGAGAGTGGAATTGAATAAGACTGACTAAATAGCACGCATTTGAAATTACGAAGTAAACTTAAACGTTCAGGAGACAAGTACCAGTAATAGTTGAGATAGCAATATATCGAACCGTATCTTGTAGTAAGGAAGTTGACCTGCCAAATACGAAACGCTTGTAATTGAAACAGAAAACAGCTTCAAAACTCTATCCTCTCTGCCGCTATTGAAAAAAACTCAGGCTACATATAGTCGAAAAACACTTACCATTGTTACGATTAAAGATCGAATTATGATGAATGAGGGGGTTAAAAATGGCGCAGTTCATTTTTATTTTCGATGGCACCTGGCCCCAACCTTTAAAAATACTGTGAGCTCCGCGCCAGCACCACACAAACACTCGATTGAAAGTGTAAGTTCATACGCGTAGCGCGGGGCCCCCTTTTGCGAGGGGTCCGATTGGAAGCAATCGGTCCAATCGTCTAAAGGCCGGCCCTGAGGAGGACAAAGCTTAGCTGAAGGGGGCCCACTAGCCAAAACTCAGAAAAAGAAAAAGGTTAAGAAATGATAGTGAATCTCTGGCTGTCGTGGATGTCTATACAAGCTGAAAAAACACGAAAACACCCCGAAAACGCAAAAAAAACCTAAAGAATGCTAAATGTCAAAATGTCAACTAGAGGGTTCCCAGTTTTTACATTTAGCTTGCCAGGGGACGCGGCTCGCCCCGTGGTCAGTTTTACATATTGCGTATGATAAGTGTTTCTACATCTGTGACGCTGTAGTTGTAAAATCTTTGTGCATTGCATTTCTAATTCATAAAGAACAGTTTGAACTCCATGCCTACGCATTAAGAACAGGGGAATAATGTGGTTAGATGGCGTCCGGGGCAAAAAGCAAGTTTGGCGCCCCCACGATCGAAACTGAGTTCTTTCAGAAGCAAATTTGCTGTATTGAAGAAAGTACTTGTGACATTGTTGGGACTTTTCGGCGCCTCCTGCAGCAATTTGTCGCCCCACAGTGATTCGGCGCGCAAAGAATTGTGCCCCCATTGTCCCCTCTCGTTACGCCCCTGATTAAGAATAACTATAAACTTGGGCCTTGGGGCAACTTTGGGAGGACGCATGGTCGCCGTCTGGTGTAGTTTGGTTCGCTTCGTACATTGCGTCATGAAAGGGAATAATTGATCGTACGCCCACACGTTACCCATTTAGAACGCGTCTGCGCTTCTGGTCACCGAAAGCGAGAAATGCAATCAGTTGATGTTAGCAGTTTTCTCCAAGACAGTCGTTCTTCGAACGAAAGTGTCGTTCAACGAGACTGACGTAATTGCATTGTAATCTCAATTCGCTCCGGTTAATTCTGTTTGATTGACGTAACTTTGTGCTTGCGCTCCCCACTCGGATCGCCATTGCAAAGCCATCTTTATAACTTTCGCTTTAATTACGAGTGGTACCAATACCCTGTCTAATGTCCACCACACCAGCACGCTTTGTCATCAACGTGGACGTAACTTGGGGACACATGATCTATGTCCATGCCCTTCCAAATAGCAAATAAAAGAGGAACTGTTGATACATAGGCCTACAGATCAATTCCAAAAATTTGCCGTTTTTTTCATATTCATGTTGTTATTAGCTAAAACACCTTCATCAAAAAGGTCGTAGCACGGTTGACTGAGTACGATGACGTCATAACACCACTGCTTAGATTGGCCCCTCACCTGCTAGGGCCGGCCCTGGGGATACCATACGAAATATTAATAAACATAAATGTTTGCATCTGTAAAGTGGGTATGCCGCCATCGCTTATCTTAATTTTTTTAACCCCGCCTGGAATGAGTAAACGATTCAAGCCAAGTGATGGGCTTACCGGAAACGAAACTAAAGAAAGCAGAAAAAATAGGAAAGAAAATGAGAAAGCTGGCGACAAGCAGAAAAAGCAAGACTCACAATCGACAACGAAATACAAGACCCATTTCAGTTTTTGATGATGTTCAAGATGCTTGAATTAATGCTTATATCTTTAAATAGGCACGAAACAGGATGTTTCATTTTAAACTCTTGTAAACAAATTTGAGGGGTGGAAAGTGCGGCACGTAGCCTCGCTACGCCACTGGCTCGAAGTCATTTGATTTGAAATTGTTCTTTTTCTTGAAGTTGTCGATTGGCCCCCTTGGGAACATTTGCGCATCATTTTTACCTTATTTTGAAAAACATACGACTTGCTTCAGAGCTTATTAAATGTGGCTCTGGAGTGGTTCATACGCTAATATTCGCGGCGGATTGAAAAAAATAAGGTCGTCGCAATGCAAAAACCAGTTTTTTCGAAAAAGGACGATTGTTGATTTACTCTACTTTTCGTACCACTTAAAACAAAAAGCGTGGTTAACAAATTGTAGGGTTGTACTAATATGGGTCTGTTTAAACTGAAATTTTGTGACGAAAGTAGTGGGTAAAAATTTCACCAAAACAACGGGACGTCCTCTATGGACAAACTTTCGCTTCAAGTCCGAAGAGACTACGACCTATGAGGATTTTTTTGTTTTAAGTCTAGCAAATCTTCTGCAGGAATGCAGGCTTTGTCCAAGTAACTCACGTGTAAAACAGCATAAAATGCCTCATTGGGTCAAAGGCCTGTCTTCTGGGGCAAGTGACGAATAGAGTGGACAACGGGCTGCCCTAAGCTTGCGAGACTATTTCCCGGCGTCATATGGATAGCGCCGTTATAAGTATTTTATGCTATTAAATGCAATTTAACTTTCGTCGATACTTCCGCTTCCAATGAAAGTTTTACCTGACAACGAATAAGAAAGTCTTCAATCCAAAGTGTAACAGAAAAAATCGTTGTTAGTATTAAACCCGACAGCCACAGTATTAACTCTGTGTTTGCAAACAGTTCAGGTTTTCTGCAAGTCAGGCATGTTTCAAGAATCGAAATTGCTAGCGCGTATGTTTTTAAGTTCCCGTAGCGTCATATGTTATCAGTATCATCACTTTGGGAGGTTGCAAATGGAAACATCGCACCTTCGTAACACCTGTTTATTTTAATTCATGACCCTTCTACGCACCTGCTTATGTTAATCCCAATGTGAATGACTTGCTCGTGGAACCTGCAATTAGCTGATTGCTACTAAACTGCGATGTGGTAATTGGGTTGTTCGAGACCATTTACCGTACATTCTGAGAAACGACTAGACAACAACATGTCATAGATTTTAATATCGAATTGAAAGAAGAATTAAAAACAAGATAATGTACACGATACATGGTAGATTTCACCGACGATCATACGACAGGAAACCTTTATTAATAAGTCGACCATAGCTCGGCCTGCAAGGTCCCAACAAGGAGTTACCGATTCCATGAAGGCAGGTAGTGTAGCAATTCTAACCTCAAAATCAATACACACATTAGATTTCTGGTGCTGAAGCCATGTTTCCCACATTCAGTAACCGGCGGGTCTATTTTATGTCAGTGATTTCCCTTCATTTCCTTGGTGCAGCGCTTTGCAGTCGTTGCGAATCAAGTCTTACACAGTAATTGGGAATGTACACATTGGCAGCCCAAGTCAATAGAACCTTTCTCGGGCTCTTTAGAAGAAACACCAGATTGTACGTTTAAACGCCTTCATTTCAACTAATCCAAGAACAGGATGTGAGCAATCGCGAAATTGCCGTGGAGAATAAGCTACTGCATCGACTAATACATTTGGCACAAAGGTTTGTTAACCAAATGAAACAAATTAATTGCATAGCACTTTGTTTGAAGTCTGGGAAAAGGCAGCAATCACAGTTTTGCTTGTTCGTTGAAGATCACACTAAGCTTCTGAGCAAGCATTATATTTCCTTGCAACTTCATTCTCCCGGACATGAACGCCTGGGAATAAAGGTAAGAAAATATGCTCAAGGGTTACGTAAATTTGCCCATTAATGATAGTTAAGTAGCATTAGCACAGCTACAACATCAGGAAACGATAACCCGGTCAAGCATCACGCTCTTTGACAATAAACGGTCGATTACACGTGATTTTTAAATATTCTCACCTGCTGTGGATTCAGTTTCCCAGAAAATATTTCCATCACGTCATTGTCCGAGATGGTGACGGTGCAGTCAGCTTTCTTCGCGGACCCCTCAGCTATTTTGCCAGATCCTCCACGTAAGTCCATTTCTGTTGACGACGAAAGTCACGTTCGAGTGAATTAAATTGTTTTTATTTTCAAAACCGTAATACTGTATTGCTTCAAAGAATTTGCAATGCGTCATGATGACAGTTAAAAGCTCCAGGTCTTCTGTAGGCTCTCGAGGAATCAGCTGGACTCTGCTTTCATCTTTTTGCGGTTATTCAAAATTGCACATACCTACATTCAAGTAAGTACTCTCGACCATGGCGGTAAGCAAGGAATCGATCAGCAATTTTTTAATAGGAAATCGATTTCACGTAAAATTACGCATCCTCAGTCCTTGTTCTATTTGAGTAAGATCTGAGATTGTAAATTTTACGTAAAATCGATTTCCTGTTAAAATTTTGCTGATCGATTCCTCGCTTAGCACATTGTCGGGAGTACTTACAGCATAATGACATTAACAATAAGATTTAATAAAGACAGTTCAAAAATCGCCAGCAACACTCACCCCATCCTTTCGCAACTTTCCCATCCACAGTTATGTTCCACTGGAAAACAGCACCAACCTTCCGGACAACTTCGGGCGTTAAGCGAGACGCGGCTCCTTCGAACAACACGTCACTGGCCAATGAAGTCGACGATTTCTGGCAAAAGATATTGAAAACCAGTCTTGTAGTCGAAGTTCTATATCTACGAGAAACCTGAAATATATTCTCAAAGTCAAAAATCATCTTCTCACTGGTGTCTGTACAGTCGGTTCAGGTGAAGATCCAGAAGCGAGATCTACGTATGCTCCAGTCAGGCTGGCTTTGCCGGTTTCCACGACGATCGTTTGAAAATAAACTCTGTTGCCTTCTTTCCACATCTCCGTGCGAAGTGTTTGACCGGGAAGGACTGGTTTGGCGAATCGCACCTGCACAGAGCTTTGTGAAAAAGTGCGAGTTTTGAAATCCTTGCAGATTCAAACTCTCTCAGCTTTAATGAAATGTTGTTTTTTGACGCGCGATGTAACGATGATGCGTTTCCAAACCCGATATTTTTTATAAAATTTTTTTGATCTCACACAAAAACATCAGTGCCACCGATATTATCTTTCACAACTGTCTTTTTATCGAAGAAGCTAAAAGGCAATGACTTTGAAACAAAGTCAGTAATGACAACACAATTTTGCTAAATAAAATATTCCAAATTTATCAGACTTTCATGCTTAACCCTGGAGTCCCACGTGCGCCCCTTTTTTGCAGAAAGTTCCGCCGCTTTGCAACTCCGCAACTCGCCAGCCGATCGAGCAAGAGAGCTGTTGTAACCCTCAAAAGATGTGGGAAGTCTTGTAGTTTCGATTTTTTTAAAAATGGAAAGGTTTAGATTTGGGTTTTTGGGCGTGACGTCGCAATGGCGGCAGGTTTACATATTTCTGACCGAGGTCAGCGGGCCCTGGGCGCCAACCAAACGAGCCATTTATGACTCAAGTTTTTATTGGAAACTAGTCTACAATACGAGTCTTTAGAGCCCTTGATTGACTTTCTAGCGTTTCTGGTGACAAAATTATGGCTCAAAACCAAACTTTTGGGACAAATTTCAAAATAACACCAAATGTATGATTTGCCCGTTTTGGTCAGCCATAACTCAGCAGCAGATTGAGGTAGAGGGCTGTTCAAACCCTCTAAAGATGCCGAAAGTCTTGAGGTTTATTTTTTTAAGTTGGAAAAGTTTGTTTTTTTTGGGGGGTGAAGTCATAATGGGTCTAGGTTTAAGCATATTTGGATGACGTCATCAACATCTGAGCGCCAACGCTAAGAGCCACTTTTTCAACTCGAAATTGTTTTGGAAACTAGGCTGTAATACGAGTCTTTAGAGCAGTGGTTCTCAACCACTGTTCTGAAAGCCGCATGCAGCTCCCAAGCAACTTTTGTGCGGGCTTCAACAGTCTTTCAATAAAACCTCTAATATTTTGTGGAACAGACTTCGTTCCTCTATAAAGCAAAATGTGTCATTGACTTGTGTTAGAATTTCTTTAGCGCGGCCCTCAAACAAATTTGTACGTCTGGATTTGGCTCCGTTCAGCGAAAAGGTTGAGAACCACTGCTTCGGAGGGTTTGAATGACTTTCTAGCGTTTCTGGTTCAAAAGTTAAAAAAAAACAACGCAAATTGATTAGGTAAATCTCCGCTAATGTCGTAGGGAATAATTAATTGATCTGTGTTTTTTTTCGCCACAACTTTTGAACCAGAAACTCTAGAAAGCTATTCAAACCCTCTAAACACTCGTATTATACAGCCAAGTTTCCAATAAAAACTCGAGTCAAACAAAGTGGCTCGTTGGGTTGGCGCCCAGGGTCCGATGAAAATGCGTAAACGTACTCCCATTATGACGTCATCAGCAAGAAAACAAAAATCCAAAACTTTTCAATTTAAAAAAAATCGAAACTACGAGAGCTTCCGCATCTTTAGAGGGTTTTGCTTTAGACAGCTAGAACAGCTTTAGAGAGCTACAGATCTTTAGAGAGCTAGAACAGCTCTCTAGCTCAATCTGTTGCTGAGTTATGGTTGACCAAAACTTGCCCAATATGGGCGAACCATATCTTTGGTGTTATTCTGAAATTTGTCCAAAATTTTGGTTTTTGAGCCATAATTTTGGAACCAGAGACAATTGTGAGTCAATCAAGGACTCTAAACACCCATAGCCTGGTTTCCAATAAAAAATTGAGTCAAAAAATGGCTCGTTGGATTGGCGCCCAGGGCCCGCTGACTTCGGCCAAAAATTCGTAAACCTGCCCCCATTATGACGTCACCAACAATAAACCCTATCTCACCAACTAGACCTTCTGCCTCTTTAGAGGGCTTGAACAGCTCTCTTGCTCAATCGCCTGGCGAGTTATAGCCGAACAAAACTTGAAAAAAGTGGGCCAATATGGAGACTTGAAGGGTTGAGTTCTACCTTAACAGCTTTGATACTTTTCGGATCGTTGTTTCCGAATCGTTCCATCACGTGACGAGTGGAGAAGCCGAACGAGCAAAGTCCATGCAAGATCGGTTGTTTGAAGCCACCGATCGCTGCAAACCCTGGATCGATGTGGAGGGGGTTGTGATCACCACTCAGCCTGTACAAAGCAGCTTGGTCAATGCTCGTCTTCTGTTCCACGACAGCGTCGGGTTTACGCTTTGGTGGAGAAGCGACTGCCTGTGGAAAGAAACATTGTCATGGTATAAGAAGTTTTCTGAAAAGATTCTTAAATCTTTTCGAAGAACCAGTCATAAAAACAAAATGATGGACTAGCCGTTGAAACTCCCAAACAAAATAGAGTGCAGCCACAGCCGATTTAAGACATCTTAAGCAGGCCGTGGTGCAGCTAATCCTGACGATCTTTAGCTAAAATGCCCGAAATATCGTGGTGACATTTTAAACCTGTCGATTAGCCTTGAAACTCGACCCTTAACTTTAACATGACACGTTTTCTCAAAAACAGCGTTGATGCAAAATTAAAGCTTGTTTGTTTTATTTCGTAGTGTATATGCCACACATCCATCAATGTGTTTACACGATTTAATAAGGCTAGTTACCAGTGAGTATACGCGATTTGATAACATGAATAGTGAAACTAAAGCTCAAGTTATGCTGCGTAAGTATCCAGACCAAAATTTTAATTTTTCGAAGAGACATGTTGTCAAAACCATTGTTATTCTCTCAATGTCAAAACAAGAAGGATTGCTTTTCACGGAGAGGCAATCGCAGACCACAAAAAAGAAATTTCCAAAAATGCATTGTAAGACTACTCGAGGAGTTGCAAGCCAGATTTGAGTACTGGCAGGAATAAAAACCATGTTTGCATTTCTTGTAAAGCAATTCACCGTTAAAGAAATGAAACTGACCGAATGCAAGATCTGAATGGCTCTAAAAACTTTCAGTCAATGCCACTACACAGCTGATTTCTGGCGATCTAAACATTGTACAACCATACAAATGAACACTTTAGTGCAGGGGTGTCAAACATACGGCCCGCGGGCCAAAACCGGCCCGTTGCGAGGTTGAGTCCGGCCCGCGGGATGAGTTTTTAAAGTGAAAACCTCTTTGTTTGCTTGAGAAGTTTATCCAGTTATACTTCGATAACTAGTGACTACAGTTCAATTACTTGAAACCTTAACGCAATTGCATATATTTTATTATGTTTCTGCATATTTCCTTTTGCATGTTCACACCAGTTTGAACTTTCAAACAGGTATGAACATGCAAAAATTCAACTACTGTTGATAAAGTTTAACACTGGAAATCTGGGAAAAAATATGCCTTGGGCTCCAGCGATGTCGAAACCTTCGGAGTTCTAGGTAAAACTCTAACTAAAATTTGTCACGTAAAGCTTCTTTCCAATTATTGGCCGAAAAATAAACTGCACAAAAATGTATTCGACGGGGTACAATTTGAGAATCGGTAAACAGCAGTAACTGCAGAAAATAGGGCATTCAATTTTAAAAAAAGTTGAAATCGACATCGCCGCATAGTTCTAGTGTTCAAAAACACACAGGAATGTTAACTAAGCCCACCGACTCAAGCAAATTCCTGTTTCAAACATGTATGGAGTGAAAACGCGGATGACATCTTTGTAGTTTTTCGTGAAAATACAGTATAAGCGAAAGAAATTGTATTGTGACGTAATAAGAACGTCTTGTTGAATGTATTCCATGCTCGGACTTGGGCTTCTGCCTTTCCTTAAATTGCTCAGTTTAGCCTTCTTTCTCTATTCCGTGGCAGCCTCGTTACACAAATAGCCTGTTTACATGGCGCATTTCATTGTGCCCAAGTTGTGGCTTTTGGTCGATTGTAACTTTTATTTTCTTAGTCACGTTTAAGAGTGTGGCTTTCTTAAGCATGACTCAGCAAATGAAAACCCACAATCGACCAAAAGTCACAATTAGGCCACAATGAAATGCGCCATGCAAACAGGCTAAAAATGTCTATGGAAAAAGAGAAAATTTGACAAAGAATGCAGAGGTTTCCAAGAAATGTGGTCCGTTTCCTACTTTTTTACGGAGGTGAATGGGATACCTGTATGTTTGGTGTGTTCACAGCAGGTTTCATTGGTGAAGAACAACATTCGAATGTTTCGTAAAGGTTGCTCCTTAATTGTGCTAATAATAATAATCATTTCCAGATAAGCTTGGACTTTTTGCATCAAAGTCATGAAAACAGTTGGAAGTAGTCATCACTTATAACCAGGGTGTTACATATTGATTACATTGGTCCGGACCCTTTGAGATGAAATTTGCCTGAAGTGGGCCCTGAACTGGAACGAGTTTGACATCCCTGCTTTAGTGAATACATTCGCACAGCTTCAACAACGTATCGTCCAGATTTTCGGAGACTAATGAATCAAAGAAAAACCTGGTATTGATGAATAATGCGTTTGCTGCGTTTCAATCACTGTAGGTCAGGCCTGCCCAACCTTTTTAATGTTGTGGGCCACTTTCACATGAGGAAATTTATTGCGGGTCACAAACGTTTTGTGATGTAACAACAAGCTATTGTGACGTAACAAATCCCTTGATTTTGAGAAGTTTTATGCGATAACACGAGGTCATAATGAGTCCTATAGTTGCATGCAGTGTTGCCAGCTTGTATGGATGTAAACCAAATCTAAATGGGCATATTTTCGGAGCGTTTGTTATACAAGTTTTTGGGTGGTAGGCCCATAACAGAAACAACAGGTATAATGTTAATGTGTTCTGATGCAAATATACTTGAGCCTATAAAAACTACTAAAAATTTAAAAAGTGTGCTTACGAACTTACATCGCGGGCCACTCAAAACAATATCGCGGGCCGCATGCGGCCCGCGGGTTGGGCATCCTTGCTGTAGGTCATCATACGTATAACTGGCATTCTTTACAGTTTATCTATTGACACGACAAATTGATTTTGCTGCTCGCTGGTGTTTGTGGTTTTCTGCGAATTGCTCAATAGAAGAGTAAGTATGCCCACCCCTGGACTAATGCATCGCTGTGTTGCTGTTACAGAAATTCAGCAGGTTGAGAACAGGTGTCCAATCGTGTCTTTGGGAAATGAAGTCTCGGTCGATGTGATGAATCATGCATGAGAACGGAAATTCGTTTACTGCTCGGTAGACACATTACTCGCTTTGCGATTGAAGACTAAAGGGTCCCACTATTTTATACGAGAGTTTGATGCGACCAATTTTAGTGAACGCAACAAAATCCAAACTGAGTAAGATATAACAGCGATACCTCATGATTCGACTATTTTCATAGTAACAGCCTTAAATAATTCAATCAATGCACCTGGCAAATGTACACCAACAAAAAAGGATGCCAAAAATGCTTTTAGTGCCCGAATGACACATTTTTTTCCACTCTAAACCGTGTTGACGCGGTTTATTTTTTATTTCTAAGGAATTTTTCACCAAATTTATATTGCAGTGTACTTCAACATTTTAGCACCTGAGTTTGAACGTGCATTTGGTAAAGCGAATTGCCGAGTTTTAGTTTGTCTCGTAGTATACGAATGAACATCTGTAATTAGTTTAAAATAAGTGTTAAATGTAGCCGGCAGCTGACAGTTAGTATATTTGTACATATATTTGCTCACTTAAAGATTGCAAATATCTTTTAGTTGAAGAATTTTCTGCGTTTAATAAAAAAATTTTCTGCGTTTAATAATAGTAACTTTACGAGTCACAAGTCCATTGTCAGGAGATTCAGTGTCAACAGTCAACAATCAAATCACTGTCAACTCATTTCATTCGCAACAAACTGGACATTACAAAGACCTCGTCCGAGCTCACCTTCAGCGCATCCGAGGTTCGTTTGCCTTTGAACCCTCCAGCTCCGACAACAAACGTCACGAACTGATTGAAGAAGACCTTTTCACCAGATTCATCGAACGTTTCAACTGTAAAAAAGAAAGCAACTCCACGTCAGAAAGATTTGGGCTCTGGCCACCGTTTTCGTTCACAACTTGAACACAGTTGTTTGACGGAAAACATGTTTCTTTCTGAAAGAATGTTTGCTCTTATTACATCGTAAGGATTCCCGATGCAGTTCATATTTTATGTAAACACCGACGTGGAATATGTTAATATCAACATAAGATGTAGAAAATACACATGCTGGGGTGAAAACTGCGTCGAAGAGGATGATCTGAAGTTGACTTTCGCATCAAGCCAAGAGACTCCATTATGACACTACAATCATAAATAAATCAAAGAAGACTCGCAAGTTTTCCTTACTGTTTTTGATGATCGCACAGCCCGAGCCTTTGTCCAGCACGTCAGCGATACTGGCTTTGCTTGTCAGCTTGCCTTCGGTGGGAAT
>JGI24021J15306_10005191_pt1 | contig 15399 bp, 4 predicted proteins | sample Ectturendosymbi1_FD_15306 | JGI IMG/M metagenome (IMG submission 15306)
AAATAAAAAAAAACTCCGTCCACCACAGTGTACCTATTTTATTATCACTATCATTTCATATCAAATTAACCCAGCCTTCTGTTTTCCAGGTAAATCATGGTTACGGTTCCGAAGTTTTATTTCCCAGCTTCAATGGATCAAGCAGCAAGGCATTCCGTGTAGGAAAGGATCAAGAAAGATTGTCGATGCCTATTTCGCGAGGAAATCAGTTATCCAAACTGTACGAAGGCCTTTCTAGCCAAAGCTCTCCAACCAGACTCACAATAAAGCGCCTCCTGAAACAAATTCAGGGAGATGGGAAGTGTTCAGGATAACATTTAAGGTCGACGACCACGGTCAGTCAGAACAGAAAATCACATCATGACTTTGTGACAATGTGTGGAGCAGTCTCCAATGAAATCCACAAGACGTGTTTGTCCCAGGAGACATCCCGGAAGCGAGGAGTCGACAGAGATACTGTGATTTATTAGCAGGATGGAGCAACACCGCGTTGCTCCGATGCTTCGCTCAATTAGTTCCATTGTTACTTCCTTGGATACAGGTTCATCTCCCGTCGTACGGACCACCGTTGGTCTGCACATTCTCCAGACCTAACTCCTTTGGACTATTTTCTGTGGGGATACCTAAAGGTTGTTTTTTTTCATCGAGACATTTCGGTCATTTGTCTCACAGTTGTATTAAAACTCCCCGTAATAGAGCTTTTAGCCCATATTTTCAGACATTCTGACCGAAATGAGTTAATTTTTTTCGGTCATTTCAAAACCATTTCGGTCTATGACCGAAAAACTACCAGCTTAAAAGACAGGGTAACAATCCCCCACGTATTGATGCGCTGAAAAATAACATTCGAATGGAGATCAGCAGAGAATTCCCCATGAGATGCTGGACAGGGTCACTACAAACTTCAACGTGAGGGCAGCCACAGTGATTCAGCACCAAGGAGTTTGGATCGAGCACATTATAAACCATTAAGCTGTGCTCGCAAAATCGTGGTGTATGAGGAACTTCCACCGCCTAAACGTTTCATGGCCGTAAGACAGCCTATGAAAAATAATTGGGAAGTACTCCTTTCCATACAAAATGCTACTTTATCAAAAATGGATACATGTTTTTGAACCACCCTGTGGGTCATAATCGTGGTCTAATTACGTCATTCATATTTTCAGAACTAGACAAAATTGAGACGAACGTTTGGTATCGCAAGAATGTGGGGAAGATAAACTTTAAAATAAAACTTACTTGTATCACCACTTCAAAGAAAATTTAAGATGACAACTGCGAGCATAAAACTGTTCCGCAACAGTCACTTTACTAAACCATCTGCAGCAAGAAATGCGCGGGAACGCAAAAATGAATAAGCTACTTTGCCTATAGCAAGAAATCTCGTCACTCCATCAAAAAATTACTGAACACACAGAAAATGAGCTCCTGAGCGTTTGAACGAGAAGTCAGATACTGCAGCGTTTCCACTCCTCGCATTTTCCAAGTGCCATGACCAAAATAGCTTCGTTGCTTTTTCCACCCTACCAAAAACTTAAAAAGGCGCCGCAGTTCCTTCATTTGCTAAAACTAGAAGTGCTTATTAATGCGGCAACTCCTTGATTTTATGCCCCCTACCAAACTCTAGTTTAGTACTGAGGAATGTGAGAAATACAGGCATTCGAAATACGTGAAAACTAGTGTTGACAAAGAACAAGTTTCGAAAAATTAAATCCATGCAGCCTGTGTTGGCAGCTTTACAACACGAAAAGCATCTAGTTAAAGGATTTTAATTTTGCAATTTCACTCTTGGGATGCCCCCTACATTGGATGCTCGGGACCGTCGTACCGATAGCCCCCCTCTGCACGCCCCTGCCTTCATGTGTAGACCGTCTATTGTTTTATTCTTTATTAATTACAGTGGTTCTAACCATTCCTCTACCACGTAATTTTCCTTTGTTTCAAGCCCCCCGTTTTTAAATACGTAAATTGGACGGAATATTTTCCCGTTCAAGAAGTTCCCATGTTGTAGATCGCGTAAGGGCTGGCGGCCCCTAGCAAGGCGTGCGCCCAGGTTAAGAACCATTGGTTTTGAGTATTCGGGGACAGGCAGAAAATGAATATATGACTTGGGGAACTGCGAGATGCAAANGTTTGAGAAACAACGGCGTAAAGCAAGACGCAAATAAAGTTTATTGGTCACCGTCGGACCGTTTCCGGAACCCCTCCTCTATTTCATGCCTATTCTGCAGTACAAATTTTGTCCTCGGTCTTTCATAAAAGGAACACAAGGGTTTAAAACATTAAGTGATACTAACAACGGACCACAGTTTTTGTCAAAACCAACGTGTTAAGTTAAGTGCACAGGAAATCGATTAAGATCTGCCCATGCTATGTATCCATACAAGCATTTGCAAGTCAGTGGCGAACGGCCAATTATACACGATCAAAGCGCGGCCAAAGTCTGGCCCGTGCAAAACCCGGACCTGACAACCCTTTATTTTCCTTTCCAGAACATCGATTGTGCGGCTTGAGGACGATTGGAGAGCTTCGATCCGTTCCTGGTGCTGACGACACTCTGAGCTTCGCGCGGACAAGTCGAGCTGCGAGAAACAAGAGCTGGTGGTTTTGTTTCTGCGTCGAAACAGTGTCCTGAGCAGTAAATGCAAAGATAGCAAAAGTATGAGGTAAAACAGAAAAAAAAGCTTTTTCAGGCGTCGAAAAGTTGTGTAGAATCATTTCGAAGCTGAACTGACAGCAAGCCAGTTTTAAGCGTCGAAAACATAAGGGTGAAAAAGTGGGTTGCCCGGGCGGCATCAGCAACAGCTCATGTGCAGCGAACATTTAACGCAGTGGTTTTCAACCTTTTTGGCCCATGGACCATTTAAAAAATATCCACGGACCATTTTTCTGTGTTGACACCTCATAAACAACTGGCCCAAACTGTATTGCGCAAGGTTACAATTTTCAGGAACGTTTTATCTCAAGGACTTATGGAACTCTCTGTAGACCACTAGAAATTCCAGGACCACAGTGAGAATCACTGATTTAACGTAACCAGCGTCTTCACAAACCTTTTGCTGCTCGTTGACTTGCTGCAGCGATTCAAGTTGCGACGACAAAGAATCGATCTGAGCCTGAAGGTCAGCTTCGACATCACGGAGTCGTTCGGCTTCGTTCCTCGATTCGTCGAGCATTCCTTTCAACTTCGTCACGCGATCTTCAGCATCAGCTCGAAGCTGCAAGTAAATTCAGTGAAGGTCGTTTTTCTCACAGAAGGTGAAGTGGGGGGGAGGTCCACGTTTTCGCATCGAACTCCAAAAAGCAAATGTTAAAACGCCGAAACATGATGTCGGGTTAGTCATGAGCAGTCAGCGTTTCTGGAACACCATTCATTTTCGGAACGGTTCTGTGTTTTTGTATCCTGTTTAGTGAAGTTCGCGCACTGGCCAGCACTCGCTGAATCGTGTTTGTCTAATTCCAAGGCATACGAGGGTTTTGAGCACAGGACGCTCTTTCGCTGTATGAGCTTCCCACCAACATGCGAGTGACTGTTTCCTTCCTACTCCAGCAAATGCTGATTCTCAGCGAGCGAGTATGACACGTATGGTGATGCTCAACGTTCTTCTACTGCGAACAGCCTGCTAGTTCACTGGATTTAATAGTTATCAGTGGTGTGTAGCAATTGACACGCTCCAGGCCTCGCGTTAAAAATGAAAAAAAAAACGTTAACTTTGACCACCTTATTTCGACAGCTTACCATCTACCAGCATCAGGGAAAAGTCAGATGATGTTACGGTGGTTATTGTGATAAACTAAATGCGTGACTGGACATGAAATGTATGAGGCCAAAGGCCATTTTTGCTTGCACAGCGAAAAAAGAAAGCCAAACATTAGTTTCCGCACACTCTGGGGCATCAAATTTTGCACAAACCGAACAAATTGGGTTGAATAGCTACCTCACGCGTTACATCATGTGTTGCCTTATTGAATATCGCAGATAACTGGTATAGATTCCTAGACTTCTCAGTAAAGGTTTATTTCCTTCTCTAGACATCCACGCTGACTAGCATAATTCGAAGAATTCCATGTGTTTTTCAAAACACCTGTTTTCAACCGTAATAAAGCTTCACTTTACATTCTCTTGGAGGACTTCGTAAACAGAATTATAGTTACCAGAAGTCCTTTCCTGATAAACCGAAGCATAACTTCAAATATACGAGAATATGGCCGCGACGACTTCTAGTGAACATTCACACGGTGCCAACGATTTCAATTTTTAGTGTTTCCGCTCGCATCCCGGTTCTACTCATCACTTGCTATCTGACAAGGGAGAATGCGCATTTGCTGTAAACCTTCTTTCCACACAAAAACCATCAGCGCGTATGCAGCAGGTGCCGTTTCCAAGCAACCGACTTGCTCGAACCTCAGGCTATTAACTGCAGTGGCGTGCGTTTACATCTCTGAGCGATATGAAAAAAATGAAGCTTGCGGGTATTTGTTAGCAAGCTGCAGTAAAATAACCAATCGCCTTCATTCGCACTTACAATCTCTACCGAACGATTCTCGTCTCGTTGAGAAGCAAGTTTCTCCTCTAACGCCATTATTTCATCTTTCTGATTTTCGTCGACACTCCCCAAGTCGTGTAAACGCGACTGAAGATCAGCGACAGTCTTCTCATACTCAGCCATTTCCAGCGACATCAGCTCGTGCTTTTGAGCGCTCTGCAAAGGGAACTTCGTTTCCAGGAAAAGATGTTGCGAAAAAAATGAAGATGTACGAATTGGTTGGCAATGTATCGTCATTCAAATGTACTTCACACGAGAAGCACTGAAAAATCACAGCAAACAATAAAAGCAGCCATGCATGGTCTGCATCGAAACCAAAGTCATAATCGATGCGGACACTTCAATTCAACACGACATTGATACAGAAAACCTTGGGGTCTATCAGTATCACCACATGCAACAGAAGAAACCAGGTCCGTATTCTGCCATATTAAATATTTATGTGCCAGTTTTCTCCGTCAGAGTAGTCCACTGTCAAAATTTTAAAGCTTAAGGTTCCTGGAATAATTTTCTTAACATACTGTTGGTAATGTTTCTGTTTAGCTGAGAAATCAACTGAATCAGGGAAAATTTGCATACCTATTGTTCTGATTGCTTCAATGCTATTTTAAAGAGGCAAAGTCATCAGCAACAGTAACAGTACTTCAAGCTTTTCGAAAGAGACGAAAGCTTAAAACGTAATAAAATGCAAGTGCAACGTATTAACTGACCATTTGGACATCTTTAAGTGCTTGCATGTTTTCCTCCAGTTTCTTGTCTTTTTCTTCCACCTTCTTACCGAGGGTCGACAGCTGTATTCGAACCGCTTCCAATTCCTGCGAATGCCATGTAACCCATAACGATAGGATCAAATCTTGTTTTCTTTGCAACAACACGCGGGCCTGAGCCCGACGGCCACTTCAACCGGTCAAATAGAAGCGGTCATTTGCAGACAGTCGTTTCGAATAACACGAGTCGCGACAGACATTAAAAAACAACGTCATGTATGCCGAAAATCGCTATGGTTCCGCGCATTCGTTGCACGGACACTTCTATTAACGAAATCCACTTTGCAAGTGACTGAATATTGTAAGATGCTGAACAAGTTAACCTGCTTCGTCGACAGTTTTTCTTTGGTTAGAGTTTCTTTTTCCTTTTCTACCGCCGCAATCGCAGCCTGGGAACTCGAGAGCTGGTTTTCCACTTCCAGCTTCTCCTTTTTCAATCTCTCCAAGTCAGTCAGTTGGCTGCTCAGCTTCAAAGTCAAGTCTTCTTTCTAAAAAAATCGTAAACAATGATCGCAATCCAGCAGCAGTGAAACAACGGCAAGATTTACAAATGTAAGTTNAACGATCAATTTGGCAATTGTGCGTTGCATTTCGAGAAAAGGCGCTTAAGGCTCAACAGCTTGTGCACGACCGCAAACAGTAACAGNCAGCATTAACCGTTTCTACTGAAAAGTTGGCTTAAGACTGAGCTATCTCAACCCGTTCTTTTGAACAAAACGGGCGCTTTTTTGCTCCATGCCTTGTCGTGTGATCGCAGAATTTCGAGGAAAACGGGACACAGACAGCAAAAAGTACGTTATTTGCAATAAATCGCTGTTATAATTATGTTTCCTAAAATTTTCATAACTGCAGTCGTTGAACTGAGAAAGCACTAACTTCCATTTGCACGCAAGTTAGCTGATTGAAGACATCCTCAAGGTTCTTTTGCATCGCTTGCTTCTCTTCAACCACCAGGTCTATTTTGTCTTGAAGCTTGTCACATTCCAACTGCATCATCTGTACGTTGCTTGCTTGAGTCTGGCTTCCCTGCGTACAGCAAGGTTCGCAAACATATTTCAGCTAAGCACAGTGCATGTGGCTAGTTGGAGTTTTCGGCATGTCACGGCAACAAATAGGAAGTGTTCGGTTGTAAACAAAAAATCTGACAGAGAGGGGTGCAACACAAATCANCCAATAACAGCCATCACCAACATGAAATAACAAAACAACTTACNCAAATGGCTGGCGAAACGAAGGAANACTCGCCCGTTGCTAGATTCAGACTGTGCAGCGACCAGAAACAAAAGCAATATCAGCACTTGCTACTATTCTTCGAAAACCGAAAGCTTTATTTGGTTTTTACTCTAACACCAGCAGGTTACGGAGACTTTCCGGATACACAGATAACAAAAACGAACCTGCAGCTGCGAATCCAGATCCGACAACTTATTCTTGAGTTGAGCGTTTTCCATTTCAACAGCTTGAAGTTGTTGTTTAATAGAATCTGAGTCTTTTCTCGCTTTCAGCACGAGTGTCTTCAATTTAGCGGAGTAAAGATCCTTTTCCTTGAGACTCTTCTGGAGTGCGTCTGAAATTAACACGAAAAGCCAGGTCAGGACTAAGATGAAAGAGTATGGCAATTGCGCGGAAGGTGACTGTCAAACCATTTACTAAAAACGACTTACACAATTACAGACACAGGCCTATAGTAAGCCCAACGATAATACTTGATTACTAACTGTTGTGCACAGAAATAATTCTTAAAACACGGAATGCCTTGCTAGGAACAAGTAGGGCATTCCGTGTTTCTTCCTTAGGACTAACACACACACTAACCAATCTCTTGTTCTGCAGCAGGCGAGCTTTTTAATAAAGCTTCTTCTTTCACAGTTTTCATGGAATCAACATGCTTCTTCAAACTTTCGCACTCCTCGCGGGAGGTTTCCACCTATAAGACAAACACGTGGTCGGTTCATGGCTACTACCTCCACATGCAGGAAAAAAGAGCAAGCCAAATATTTCGCTGCAGTTCGGGGAAGGTTATAAAAAATTGCAAAAGAATACGAACGCATCTACGCAAGAATTTATGTAGCTCTCAGCATAGGCATAGCCAGGGGGGGCCAAATGAGCCATGGCCCCGCCTAAATTTTTTGAAAACATAGTCATTTTGTGCTTTGAGAGGCGTTTTTCCAAACAAAATAGTGTTATTCGACTAAAATCAAGCATTTTGCCCCCCCAAATTTTTGGGCTGGCTACGCCACTGGATCTCAGTCGGAAGACAATCTTTCAAGCAGTGACATCAACAGTTGTAGCCACAAATACACGCACTCACCGCCAATGCGCAACGCACAACACCACAGATACGTCGTAAAGAATTTGCTACTATTCGGCGATGAGAGAAATACAATAAAACTCACTTGCATTTGCAATTCTTCGTTAGATGATTTGGCATTTTGAAGATTGATTTCACAGCTCTTTAATGTTTCCGCTGTTTTCTTCAGAAGTTCGTCCTTCTCCTCAAGTTTTTCTGACGATTCACTCAGCAATCGCTTAAGTTCATCCTTTTCAGAAACAGAAGTGAAAAGCTTTTCATTCAAATCATTGCGCCTTTCTGTCTCAGACAGAAGGTCCTGTTCATGCTGCGACGTAAGATTGTCAATGCGCTCCTGCAACTGCGCAATTGTTTGCAAATTCGCTTCGTTTCCAGCAGTAATCTCATCGCGTAAGTTTGTCAGCACGGAAATCTGTTCCTGATAGGCCTTGATTGCTTCAACGTGAGTTCGACTTTCACACGATAACTTGTCCACCTTGGCACCCAAGTACTCAATAGCCTTTATCTTCTCTTCAACTGCTGCTCTTGCCGCTTGCAAATCAGTTTCAAGCTCGCCGACCTTGTTTTCAAAAGTCTTCTTGTCCGCTTCAGCCAGCAACAGCTTTGCTTCAAGCTCAGACAACGAAAAATTCAGCTTGTCTACTTTTTGCTCCGCTGCGGTCACCTTCAAGCGTTCTTCTTCGATTGCCCCGTCTGCATTCTCAGTAGATCTCAGCAAGTCGGATTTCTGTCTAGCAAGCCCATCAAGCTTTTCCTTCAGAGAAACTATCTCATCCTCCAGGGATTTCTTTTCAGAGTTGCTGCGTCGCAAATCCTCTTGCATTTCCGCCAACTTTGCATTGACAGAAGCTTTATCGGAAGCGAAAGCGCTTTTCAACTTCTCCATTTCAGTAGTGATTTCAACTACTTCTTTTTCTGATTCTTGTTTCGACTGCTGCATACGTTCCAATTTCTCTTCTAACGATTTACTTACCTCCTCGAATCTCGCACACTCCTCAGAAAGTCGCTCTATTTGCTTTTGTTTTTCTTTTCCTTTATCTTCTGACTCTTGCAGGGCAGTTTTCAGATCGTTGGCAATCCTTTGGGAGGCCTCTATTTTCTCCTTCAGCTCAACTTCATTCGATGCACATTCTTTCAGTGCCGCTGATCTTTCGCATCTAAACTTAGCAAATTCATCTTTCGTTTGACAAAGTTCGTTTTCCAATGCCACCTTTTCGTCTCGAAGAGATTGCACCGCAACATCGTTGGAATTTTTGCCATTTTGCATTCCATCCCTTAGCTGAGATATGACGTGGTCAGATTCATTCACTTTTGCAGCAAAAACCTCGACTTGAGCACTCAGGTCTTCATTCTGTTGCAACAGCTCTTCAATTCTGTTAGAAAACTTGTCTGATTTCGCATTGAAGGTTTCCAAAGTTTCTGAAATAACTTTTTCGCTTGCAGCTAACTTCTTCTGCAACATGTCTATAGTGTCTTCATTGTTCCGATGGAGATTTACTTGCTTCTGCAAGCTACATACCAACTCTGCATCAATGACATGCTCTTGCTCCAGTTTGCTGAGTTGAGCATTCAGCTCACTTACCCTCGTCACTAGTTCTTGATTGGCAGAAACCACACTAGCTTTCTCCTTTACCAGTAGCTCGTGCTCTTCTTCCAGCTTGGTTAACTTTCGCTTTAAAGTTTCTTTATCGTATTCGACAGAGCGAAGTTCCTCAGTTTGTTCGGCTTCCGCGCTCAATTGCGATTGAAGGTTTAGGTTTTCAGCGCTCAAGTTCTGGACAGAATCTGTCAACGCCACACATTTGCCGTTAAGCTTGTCGTTCATCATCGTCAGGATGTTGAAGTTGTGCATCAGAGCGCTTATCTTCGACGCCATCTCAGCATGTTCAGAAAGCAATTCCTTAAACGGCTGCACATTTTCACCGGATTGTGCAAACGAAGCTTTGACGTGCTCGTCATTTTCAAAACTATCTGCACAGCAAGTGGTGGCCTTCAAACGACTCATTTCACTACCGACTTTTGTAAGAAGTAGCTGAAGAGCGTTTTCCATTAGAGCAGAAACTTCAGAGGCATGATCAACTTGATTGCCGTCAGCTTTCTTCAATTCAAGGTTCTCTTGTTCCAGTTGATCAACGCGCGACTGCAGTGAAAGTTTTGCTGCCTCACTTGCATTTAACGTTGCTAGAACTTCGGACTGTTTCTCAGCAGTTGATTTCAATTGGTTCTTCACGTCGCTGAGCTGTCCACTTAAGTCGCAAATTTCTTTGTCTTTGTTTCGCACAGTCTCACCATGTTCTTCAAAGCAATTTTCAAGTTTGCGCTTTGCATCGCTCAGTTCACCGTTTAGCACAGTTTTCGAGCTAGTCATTTCAGACAAACTATTAGCCAGCATATTCTTTTCTTGCTGTAAAGATGAAACCAGCAACTGTTGTTCTTCGAGCTTGGCTGCATAACCCTTTGCTCTTGCTTCAAAATCAGACTTTTCTCTCGAAAGACTGTCTTCCAAATGTTGCACTTTTTCACATGAGCTGCACAAGTTTTCCTGCAATTGTTTTATTTTCTCGTCATATGTCGCTATTTGCTTTCCCGAAGTAATTTTGTTGTTTTCCAATTCTTTGCAATATGCCAGCAGTTTAGTTTGTTCAGCTTTCAGCAAGTCTAGTTCCTGTGACAAGTTCACAAATTTTTCATTATCTACCTGTTGTGATTTGAAAAGATCTAGTGATATCTTTGTTGCAGACAACTCATTTCTGAGGTTTGCGTTTTCTTTTGATATAGACTTCAATGTTTCGTCTTTTTCTTGATAGCTGGCATTCAAGTCCTTTATGTGACCTTTCAAGGCACCAAGCTGCTGTGCTTGATCTTTCAGTCGATCAGACATATCTTGTCGTTCGCTCGTAAGATCCTGGAATTTCTTTTGAAGTTGGACATACTCTTCTTTGTCTGCTTTAACAGCTTTAGCCTGCAGCTGATGCTGTTCGGAAAGCTTTTCAAAATCTTCCTGTAAACGCTGTAAAGAAGATATCAATGTCTCTTGTTTCATCTTCGTGCAATCCAACTCTTCAACAACGGAATGTTTAGAAACTTCTAAATCTTTCTGCATGAGTTTCAGCTGCTCATTTTCCAAATGTAATTTTTTCTTTTCATCATGAAGAAACTGATTTTGTTCCTTTATCTGTCAATATAAAAGACACATGAAAATTTCCAAAGCAAATTTGAGTTCTTTCTCGGACAAAACTATCTTTACTGTTTCCTTTTGATATTCTCATATTTGAAGGAGTTATGTGTTTTTAGTAGCAAACATTCAAACTTTGCAGTAAGGCAGATGCTGATAATTTGATAAATAATCATTGATTATTTGAACGTTTTGAGTCCAAATCAAGAGGAGCAGACACTAAATCCAGACAAAAAATTCCAAGAAAGGGTCAACTGAATTTGGCAAATGTGAGTTCTTGAGGTGGTGAAACTGTTCTGCTGAAGATTTTGAGTTGCAACACAATAAGTATTTTGTGAGTCAAGAGCATCATGGCTAAAATTTTGAAATGTCTGTGTGTATGGAAAAAATTACTTAAAAATTAGTGCAAAAGTGAAAAAGTCACATGACCGCAGGTGTAAATGAGAATGAACAAAGGTAAAATTTAGTGTAAGAGGAAAAAGTTGTGCAAAAGTGAAGACACAACTGTAAATTTAAATGAGATGAACAAAAGCACAGGATTTTTGGTCTTCACACTCACTCACCCAAACATTCTTAAACTCATGTAGACAGACCTTGTTTATCCAGACTACTTTGTTTCGTCAAACAATGTTGGTTTAGTGAGGCATCCGGATCGGAATGGAAAGTATAAAGATCAAAATTATTTCCAAAGCAAATGCCAACAATGTAAACAGAGTTGATGATGTGCAGTACAGTAGAACTTGCCTAAGTGGACGCTCAAAGCGGAACGGAAGAACACTGTACACTGAGAGTTAGACGAACTGTCAACTTATTATTCAAGCAAATATGTATGTAGACTGCATGTTGTGGAACATGACTAAATGAAACACTCATAGTTTTTTTTTAATTAGCGGATCCGATCGATATACATAAGCTAGTATGCATTCAGAATGAGATTAAATGTGAAAAAGCACTGTACAAGCGACTTAACTGTGTCCTGCAAATTCTGCTCTGTTACATTCATTGTGCGTACAAAATTGACTTTCACGATTCCATTGTGATTCAATAAACAACTAAATAACAGTTGGCATAATCCGGTTTAGCATTTTTTTTCTATTGATTTGACACACCAACTCCTAAATTTCCGTGTCGGAGTCAGTCAGCTAGGTCTCCGAATTCAAATGGTGAAATGCATTGGGATAAATCCAATCCTAGCAATTTTGTGTCAGACAGTAGGGATTCCATTTTTTTGGGTTCAGATAAATGAGGCCTGACTGCATTGAAATATCTTCACAACCTAACAACTCCATAAAAACTAAATCAATGTGATCTTACTTCACAATAATCAGCCTGTTCTCGGTGTTTTGATTGCAAATCATCACATTTTGCTTTCAGTTTCTGAAGTAAGAGCATCTGCTTTTTCGAGTATTTTAGAAGATCTTCTTGAGACATTTGTTCCAGCTGCGTTACACAAATATTGGCAATATTGAAATTCACTGTTTGAAAAAAAACTGATAAACCTTTTGGGCATTCAGGAATTAACATCACAACTGTATGAAACTGGCATAAATGCTATGTTACCCTTAATATTTTGTAATCCATTGAAAAAATCAAAATTGCACGGTCACCATAATTATGACAATTGTCCAACAGGTCACATGGTAGAAGAAATTTGTTTGTGAACATTTTGCATTGCAATGTAAACATACATAAAATGTCAATATTGATGACTGCTAGAAATGAATTTCACAATCATATTTTGATTAAGTAATTAGTCTCCACGGAGGTGATGCTGTATGCAGTTAAATCAATCAGCAAATTTTTTAATTTGCAAATCAATTTCACATAAGTCTACACATACTCAGTCCTAAAATTTGCAAGCAGTGCTTATGGGTGAAATGTTCAAGGGCTAAAGCAAGCAATATCAAGAATGATTTCATCAAAATACAACCTGTGGCAAGTAAAAACTGGAAACTATGCCGTTCTCAAATAATTGCTTTCACTAAACTTGATAAACTATCTGAGACCAATTACACAGCAACAAGACCACAGCTGCAAGCAACACAGCGATGAATCAACATAAAGCAGTAATTGGAACGTGCAAGCAGAAATGTGATCTTGAGGTCGTAAGATTGACCAATATACTCTAGGGAAGAAAGCATGACAGTTTCTAACAATTTTTTGTAGTTGCAAAGCACTCATTTCTTGCATGAAACACAACTGCTGCAAACAGTGCACATGATAAAGTGCTACCAATGTCCTGACTCAGAGTACAAAAGACGTGCAAAACCAATCTGCAATAAACAGTGCAATTTGTCAACAAACGACAATTAGAGAATAAATACTTAGCGAAAAGGCACTATGTTTTCTTTTAGGGAATTTAGAAACTATCACAATGATAGAGAAAAGCTAGCATAAGCTGTCCTCATGCTTGCACAGGTGGTTGTGCCTGCAATATCATATTTTCAGATTAGTCAAGAGTTACTGCATAACAATGACACAAACACAAAACAAATACAAAATTGCAATGTCTTTAAGTTGGCCTTTTCACAATGAAAAATATTTAAAGTGTTTACACAAAAAGTTTTGAATGCACCAACCACCCTAGCGATCAGCTGCTTTTAGCCATGCTTATGAATTGACAACGCTAGCTTTCATTTCTAGGAAACTATTTTTTAGTAAGAAGTTTTCAAATCCATGCTTCATCAGTTTTAATGCTTTCACAAAGCATAGTGAAAGCCTTTTAAAGGATACGTATTAAAACTTTAAGTAAATTCACACAGAACACAACCTGCAATTGAGAATAGACTTTCATGAATTAATATTATGTCTATCAAGTAACCTTGCGTGGTGTTCCAGGTGCTGTTCCAGGATTTTCTGATGAGGTTTTTGAAGATGCCATTCTACAGATGTTTGTCAAGCCTGCAGCACTAAGACTATACTAAAGCTGTAGCATCAATAAAAAGACTCTCAATGAAAACAACAAAAGTGAAGCATAGCTCTAGTTATATAAAACAGCCAACCATTATTAAGCAAGAAAAGTGATGTGCTTGTTCTTTCTCTTTCCACATTGGGTGAAAGGGATCAGGTCCTTTAGAACAATTATTTTTTGAGTAATGATCATGATATGCAATGAGTTGTTTTTTTGCTTTTTATGTTAAGCTTCAAAACAAATTGAAGCCACTTCTACCATACTTAGACATGAATGACTTGTGACACGATTTTACTTTAGACTTCACAACTGTAACATGACCAAAACATTATTTTTCAATGTAAAATAAAGTACAAAAAAATATTAACATATATTATGAAGACTGACTGTGAATAATTTGTTAAAGAAATCAATTTGGCATTCACAATTATGGTATTCACTACAGGCATGAACTGTTATATATATAGGAATACAGACATGAACTATGTCCAAACTAAGTTGAATACACTTTGACAAGACTAAGAAGGTGCTATTACATGAATGTACAAATTTCGATGTGATACAGTCAACTGCATCACAAGATAATAGTATGAGAAAAAAAATAAATGGAGCAGAAAGTAATATCATTATAGATTTTTGTTTGTGTTTAAAGGACATCTCCCACCAACCCTTTTTGAACGAGAACAGTTCAAAGCATTTTATTCATACTACAGACAGCTATTCTTAATTAGACTACTGCATTTATCGGACCATAATGTGCACTTAAAATCCTTTAAATTTTTCAAAAATTGAAAGTGCGCCTAGTGTATGAATCTGGTTGCACTTTTACACCTAGGACCAATTTTATGTAGTAAACGGTGCTATCTATTCAATTGCTAGTTACAATATTTTGTAAACACATGATCATGTTACATAGTAAACCAACAACAACTGCAATGAGCAGTGCATGTGGTTTCTTGAGCAGCTGGCACATACTTTAATGTTGAAGCACAGATCGTATTACCTGAGGTTACTACACACAGAACTACTGTATATGTATTACTTTGCAAGGCTCCTGACTACAGTGGCACACACCGAATCAAACACCTGCACAGGTTTTAGTTTATTCTATTTGTGTCTAGTGAATTAAGCATACATGTGACAGATTGAACTCCCATTGTTTGTATATAATCTGCCATTTTGTGCCTTGTAATCCAGTGTGCCTTATGGCCCATAAAATACAGTAGTTCAACAGAACACAATCAAGCAAAGGTCATTGTAGTGCATATGTCCAGATGTTAAAGTGTAAAGCCCAGGCTACCAAACATAAACGTTTATGTAAACATGGCACAAATGCAACAAAATCAAAAAACATGGGAAATATCAACATGAGCTCAAAGATGCATCATAACATAAAGTAAGACATTCAAGGCACATGGAACTCACAACAGAAAAAATTTGAAAAAGATTCTACTTGAATAAACAAGAGTTGTTCCAAGCAGTAGGCAAAGTAAATTAACTTTATTGTACGGTCTAACCATGAACTTGCATTGTTGGTTCACAGTGGTTCCTATTGACATCTGGTGAACTCACAGGGCTGTAGAGATATCATAAAGCAGATACTGCTATGGCTCCAAAGCTTTTCCTTTTCATGAACATGGCTCCAGCTTCTGTTCAGTTTTATACATTAATATTTTCAAATAATATAG
>JGI24021J15306_10005192_pt1 | contig 15398 bp, 11 predicted proteins | sample Ectturendosymbi1_FD_15306 | JGI IMG/M metagenome (IMG submission 15306)
ACTTTAAGTAACTAATACAGCTGAAGGTCGGAGTCGGCCCGGAGTCGGATAATCGAAATTGCCCGGAGTCGGATGACAGGACTTCCGACTCCACAGCCCTGGTTGGGAGCATGCCGTACGTGCAGGGTTTCATGCAGCAGGTGATCAGGACTTTGTGATTTACGATGTAGCTCTAGACATGCCGCGTTTCTTCGAGTAGGCCTAGTGGGGGACAGAATACCAGAAAGGAAAGGGAGGAAGTCTGTGGGGGTAAATCTTATACAACCTGAAATTGTACACATGGCTTCATTCAACTGAGTGTCTAATTTGTGTGTGTGCACTTTGGCACCAAGCTTGGGAGCAGTATTCTGCTGGAGCATACCAAAGCACTTGTTGAGGTTCTGAGCACGTTAAATGAGCATCCCCAAGTGAGACCCGTGAGGCGCTTTATCAAGGCAACTCGAGATGTGACTGTTTTTCATGCTTCTGTGCACCCCATCTGATTGTTTTGTTCTTTATATTTTTCTATTAGGTGTTCACCCCAAAAATTGACGTGAGAATGCTTTCATTTCTCTCCAACTGCCGAATCCCTGTATGATGATGGGTAAAGGGCATTGTAGTTGGGGCGTTGACAAAGTGTCCTGTTCCTCTCAGAGTTGATTGAGTGCTAACACATATTCTGCAATGTGCTATCCGCTATGGCTACGCATTTTTGTACTCTTGTATTATTGGATTGTGCTTGTGATATGGACCACGAGTTTGCGATAAAATAAAAATTATTTAGTTACATACACACGCTAGTTTGAATGTGCAACAATGTATTCAGTATGTTCGCAGGTTTTTGCGGTCATGCAGACAAAAACCACATTTACACTGTCTTAACAGTTACAACTGGTCCTTTGAGGGCAAACATAATGCTGATATTTCCCTCAGTGTAAATGAGTATGACAACCTGCTACAGTGTAGCAGAATGAGCGAAGGTCGAGATAAGCGTTTTATCTGACTAGCAGTGAAATAGCGTAGCGCCTTCCTGCTGATTTTATGGCTGTACATATATTTCCTTGATTTGCTATTTTTTATTGTCAACTTTTTTAAAAGTTTTTGATAATTTCCATGTTTTTACGTTAAACTGATTATTCACAACTGTTCCGAATTTCCGTTTTCGCTCCCTCACTTAAAGGTTCGCAACACCGTAGGTCAGTTAGAAAACGCAGAAAGGCCGTAAAGCCTAGCAGCACGTCAGAGTAGCTGATCAGCCATGATGTATTACTTGCTCTCTGTACAGAACTAATATGAGCAAAACTTATTCTCAAGAGAGTTCCGAGGCATTTCTGAACTTTACAAAGTCGGCATTACGCAGAACGAAAAAAACTCACCAGCGTGTTTTGACAGACTACTTTGAAAAAATTTCGAAGAAAAGACCTCGTTTTATTTGGCTTCTCAAAAAAGAAACTTGTTGGCACTCTCCCACTTCTTTTGAATATGGGTTTTCATAACAAAACTGCTTGCAAAAACAGTTGAAAGATCATCCTTAGCAAAGCACTCCTAACGTCTCGTTGCAAGCGTTGCAGAAATTATGCGCTGCGGTTGCACACACACTGTTTTTATTGAATTCAGTAAAAATTTTAGAAAGGGTAGACTAGGGCAAATTTTTTTCTCCATAGTAGCGTAACAACAAAGAAAGCTTAGCTACTGACCGCTTTGAACGGTTGAATTTTGAACAATTACTTTATAAATCCGTTTTCAATGAGCTGCTTCTAGCAAGACTTCATAAAGAAATACCTCATGCAAAGTCTCGAGCCGAGACCGAAATCCTTCGAGACCGAGACGAGACTGATACTCGAAAATACGGGTCTCGAGCAGTGGCGTAACTGACGGGGGGAAGGGGTGCGCGCCGCCCACCCCTGGTAGGCTAAATGTAAAAAATGGGCCCCTCTGAATTAGCTTGTATTGCGGTATTCAGTATTCTCTTGATTTCAATAAATTTTTGTTTTTAGCGTTTTTCAAAAATTTCTCGGAGTGTTTTCTGGTGATTTGCTAGTACAGCCAAATCCAGTTAATCGCATAACCAATTTGTCAGACATTTTGTGTGCATTTAACCGGAATATGCAATTATCAGCATCAGACAAATATGCGCAAGTTTACTGCCTCACGGCACAGGGGGGCCAAAAGTCAGTCCTATCGCCAATAATAAACGCATTTGAGGCTTGAGCGCTAAGCGTCACCATTCATTTCTTGGAGTGTTGAACGTGGACCTAGCAGGGTTGCCAAACGGCCGGTGTTTCACCGGCCTGGTCGGTATTTTACTCCTAATTTAGCAGAGGCCGGTATTTTGAAAATCAGTGCCTGAAGCCGGTATTTTGAAAATAAATGCATTGGAGTAGGCTAATTCCAAAAAGAACTAACGCTGAACCCAACTTATGACTCTGGTAGCAGTGATGAAAGCAAAATAATTTTCTTACCGGAACGACCCAGTATTCGTCAATACCGTCTCGAAATTTCAGCCATAGCCTAATTGAAAAAAAGCAATCAAGAGCACGTCTACTTTTGGTCCACCCTGTCCTGTACATTTTAAAACCACAAAAAATCTACTGCACATTTTGAAAACAACCATTTAAAAATCAACCGAAAAGCGTTATGGGCTACGTATCGCAACTTGCACTATCTCCGAAAGTGGGTCAGGCAGTGCAACTTGAGTTGTCTAAATGTAACATCTCCGCCGTTTTTCCGTGCGTTAAGAGGATAAATACCACAACATAACAGTACAAATGTAGGAAATCATTTAAAAGCTTTCCACAAAGGTTCATAGTAATTATCCTCTTTCCGCTTGCTTTTAACTAGTCATGCCAGTTGTTGAGTGAGCTCTTCCTTTTCCAAGCCATGTTTTGACGTATTGATGGTTCGGAGATCCCACAGTGCTGATAAATAGCAAGTTGGCGGCATTGCTTGTAGTTACAAGACTTCTATCGTTTATAATATTGTTCATTGCGCTAAACCCGCGCTCACAGTCGGCACTGCTTGATGATAGTGTCAACTGTTAACCGCCACAAGCAGCTTGTTGAATTTATTAGAAATGCTTTTTCCAACACTTGCAAAGCAAGATGGATTACTTGGTTATTGAGATGAAAGGTCTTACATAAATTTTTTACTTCGTCTTCGCCCAATCGAGGATTTTCATGTACGTAATTGTGTGGATTCAAAACAGTCATTTAACCAACAAGGTTTTTGTACATCTCTTGGCGAGTTGCAACAACCCTAATCATTAGTTTTCTCAGCGTATTTGATATGAAGAATATTACTCTGTGCGTGCGCACATGGCGTGGAGTCAGAAATTTCGCTTGACACCGAATACAGTGTAAGTTGGGTTTGGGGCGTGTACCTGTATGAAAAACTGGGAACGCTCTGACAATTTCAAACGGAACATGCACACACTTTCTCCTAGTGGGATCCATTCAGCACAACTTGCCAGTTATGTGGGTTACTGGTTCTCAGACCCCAGCCGGGACCAACTTTGTTGGCCGAACGCCAAGTAGAAGTTTCCACCTTTTGTCTAGCTCAACAGTGCTAGAAATACGACTCTCTATCGAAGAGATGCCAATATCCCAGGAATATCGTTGGACTTCCTCGACCAGTAGGCTACATGCTCTTTCCCTGTGATGTTCCAGTTTTCAATTACAAGCTTATGGAAAGATTGCCGTTTGCTGTGGCTTTCAGGTCTCCGAAATTAGAAGCACTTTTCACTGTACTCATTTGCCTCCACAGACCAGTAGGGGCGCAAGCTTACTCTGCATTCACTGCGCCTGTTTTTTTCGCTCCAGAAACGCATATCATGAGTCATTTCTTTTCATTGCAGAATGACGCCCGAAAATTGATTCAAACTCTTTTTTGCACCGTTTATCAAGATAGGTCTCAATCCTCAAACCAGGGAGAAGTAACCGTTGCATCGACAAGCGCCATTACGTGATTTTTACGCAATTACACGCGAAACAAAGTTCCGTGCGTGATCAAAGTGTTCATTCTCAGCTGAATTGCATTTTTCAGCAATGAGTTCGGAAACGCGCGGACATTCGTCGAGCGTCCCGCGACGGGTGCACTGAGACCGACTTGCAACAGCAGGTCAGGCTGTTTTTTCCCGAGCTAGCGTTTGCATCCAAAAACACTTTTTGTGGGAACAAGCACGATTGTTTGATGCTCATATAAATATAAACAAGCAAGCACAAAGAAACGCGCGGAGCTTTTCAAGCAACCCAGTTGTTCTAAGGTCCCGTAGCTCCCTGAAAACTTCTGACGTAATGCAGTAAAGGTAATCGAATAGCTGTAGAACGGGCAAGTCGCGCATCACGTCTTTGTTCGATCAGGATTTCCTTCGACAGTCACGTCTTCATCCTCGTTAGCTTCTTCAGATTCATAGTTGTCTTCGTCCAGGCTAGAATCTACGTCGTCTCCGTAACCAATCGCTTCTTGAGCGCCAACATCCGTCGTCGAAGGGGCATTGCCCTTATTCAGGTTGTGGTAGATGCTCATGGCCTGCAGATTAATCGGAAGAACAAAATTCACCTCCGCGTTGGCAGCGACTTGGAATTGGCACAAAACGTCTATGGCCAAACAACGGTGCTCCTGTTCATTGACCTGCATTCCCTGAGAGCTATAACGGCTTTTTGGTAACAGCTTCACCGAAAACGATGTGGACCACGGGGAAAGTAGATCGTATAGGCAAAACCTACCGCTGTGCTCTGCTTCACTAAGTTAGGTCGAACAGCAGCTGCTAGCGAGTAATAAACATAAACATATTGTTCCATGGCAAAAAATGTAGGTGAAGAGTTGAAAACAACGTCGAAACCGAAGTGACGTTCTCCCCCTTTACGAGGCGCTAGAAATGATAACCAAAGAGGAAAAGAAATTCGATGGCACGATATTTTTGCGAAGTCACGAAACTTGACATAAAACTCCGAATAACAACGCGAATCAAAATTTCTGGTAAATGAAATTGGTTTGCTAAAAATTTTTACTGTCACAAAACCACATGCCGTACGTATGACAGCAGTGCAGTCCCTATCATTAACATGCCATCGAAATCTCAGGTTGCTACACAATGCGTAGCTCACAACGAGGAAATCGGTTGTCATAGGTTAGGGCCGTGCCGAGGGGGCCAGGGGGGAACAAGGTCCCGGGCGCCGAAAGGTCCCAACAATGTCGCAAGTGCTTTCTTCCATTTGCTCCCGAAAGACCTTAGGTTCGAACATAGTGCGCCAAAATTGTTTCTTGCCCCCGGCGCCATCAAACCGAGATACGTCCCTGCGCAGATTAACTCTTGGTATGTTAGATCCATTCTTCGCAAGCCACAGACTACCCGCACAAGGAAGCGCAGTAAGCGCTGCAGAAAAGAAACAATTTCTCACAAAAAGCGATTATGAAACGTAACAAAACATTGGCGTGTTCCTTTCAAACAACATCCAGATTTTCCTAAAATGACTGAATCCTCAATGAAACAAGGGGTTGTAAAGCGAAGCTGGGCTAACTACTGTGTATGGGCCAGAGAATGTGACACAAGCAATCCTCGTTATTGATGAGATGCCGCTAGATATTTGACCTATTTAAAGTTTAAGAAAAATATCCAACGATGTTTAAACAAGCTACGAAAGCAACAACGGCTTAGTGAAATGCACCCGCATGTAATAACCTGGACCCTGGAAATACACACTGCCGGTAATGAACGCAGCGAAGACACATTACAGGGTATTGAATTCCGGTAATGCACATTGGGGATCATTGACCTTGGGTTACACTTTCCTGGGCGCGATCCCTGGCAATGCAGATTGCAGGTCGTGCACAGAGGGAATGAACATTCTGCGTCTTTCGACATGCTAACCCACGCTGTACGTACCTAGAAAAATTATCCACGACTAAACTACTCCATTTATAATGGCAAACAGCGGGAAAGAGAATGGCAAAACAAACTTTGCATCAGTTGGGTTTGTTCAGAGCAAGGAAATAATATGATCTCTTCCGCAATTAAATGCTTCCACTTCCGTATTGAAAAAATCGACCTTACTTGTACAGTAAAAGAATAGAAACCAACCTGTGAGCGCTCAACTACTGTACACCAAGAATAAACTTTTTGAAGTTTATTGATCTCGTATAAATAAAAAAGAAACGAGATCAATGCCCCCGCTGTAACAGCTGAGACTGCGCCAAATGCAAATAGCAAGAAGTAAATTCATTGCCAGATCTGTTAGTGCCCCAAGCAACTACATGACTTGCGATTCAAGGGGACTAAAAAGTATGTACAGTATTACGAATGAAAAACGTTATTATCACATGCTCTGAATAGGCTTTACGGCATACCTGTGCAACCATGTTCGACACTTCGCCTGTGTTGCTGGGGAGTAAAATTGTGTTGCCTTCCTTGGCAAGATTTCCAAACGCGCTCACGTATTGCTCGGCAACGGTCAGACTGGCAGCATCAGATCCATACTGCAAAACAATTGTTTGTTTTGACATCAGCGAATAGACATGTGCCACCGCCGAGTTCGTATGTTCGATGGGAAATGAATAACGGGGTCGCTTTGCGCAAACCCAGCACCTTAGCGCAACAAACCATGCGCGAATAGTCCTTTTCGTAAGTGCGAATTTTCGGATGAAGGTCATGTGAATATGCGATAAATGAACAATATGGAAGCACGTAAAACTCTGCGTACAGGTAGTCTATGGGTCAATTGGATGAATACCTACTTGGCAGGTGATGAGAAGTATGGACAGGTGTCCGTAGGTGAAGACCCTGTACCAGTGCATTTAGGTCTGGAATTGCACAGGTGAATAAGCATGTGTATGTGGAAGAATCTCTACGAGGGGATGATAGCTTTGAGAATATTTTTAAACGCGCCCGGGCAAAGGTCACTGAGTTGTCCAGTCATCAATAGACCGCACTTAACACCCTCAGCAGAGTTCCAAAGAAAGACGTCGCAAAAACTTTGAGGCTAGGTTCAGCTGCACGGGCTGTCTAAGTGGAGAAATATTTTCAACCTGTCCATCGCTTTCCCATATCTAGATTGATTGCCTTGTGTGGCTGAAGAGCTCAGACTATTTGATCCACAGCTGTAACCCCGTTGGGCGTCTTTACTCTGAGCCAGAGCGGACCTGGAAGTAATGATGGCTAAAGTTCCCCGCACTGCAGCTCCATCACCAGTTGTAGTTAGAGACATGACCAGGACTGATAAAAATATAACCAATGTTGTTTATGGGCACAGGCCAAGAAAAACTAGGAAGATTGGCATCAACGCACGAAACGTTGAATTGCTTGAGCATAGTTTACAAAAGCAATCATTAATTAAACTGTGCTAGATGAAGTACCTTGCAGTAAACGCAACCTTTATAGCACGTGTAGCGTACTATCGCCTCATAAAACCCATCAGTCGGAGGTGCGTAAGATTTCAACCACGTCACGGCAAACAGTCGATTTCACCAGAAGGTCCACAACTACATAATACAAACCTGGTTCTATTTTGTTGGCGATATCGTACCGCTGAAAAAAACATTTTTTGCACTACATGATAAAATACCACACTCGTTGCATGGGGAACAACTACGAATATTAACGATTCGATGACTGCATGCTTTACACCTATTGCAGGTCGGTTAAACCCAAACAAAGAACCGCAATGCATTCATCCTGCGAAATATCACGATCAGGTTGAGCATTAAGAGAAGGAAGTTAGTCTGGTGAGTGCAAGGGAAACCAAAGAGACTTCCCATATTGTAGCTTGTTGGTCAACAAGCACGTTTTTAACTGTTATTATACTCACCTGAAGCTTAAAGAATCAGTGTAGAAAGTTTACTACAGAAAAAAGCGAATACACAAACCAAGTATGAAGTAAGTTATTATATTACTATTACAAGCAGGGTTGCGGAATCGGAGGTAAGTCGTCGAACACCGACCTTTCCAAAATTTCCGACTCCTTAACATGATGTGAATTGGCGGTCAACAACTTTGTAGCAACTAGCCATCAATGGCAATCATGGTACACAGCAAGAATTCTATTTCAATAAAAGTTTCAAAAGAATTTGCACCATTTCAACAGATTAAGATTCCTAACTTAGGAATCATTTCCCAACTTAGGAATTCCTAATGTTATTACTAATAATTTTCCTAACTTAGGAATTCCTAATGTTATTAGGAATCCGACTCCACCCAAAAAATTCCGACTCCTTGCGACTCCACAACCCTGGTCACAAGTCTACCGTACAAGACCCAAGATTGCTATAAAAATTTATGTAATAAACACATCCTGGCGATGTGTTTACACTTAACAGCTGTTATGTAAAGTTAATCTGCATCTTTGATCAACTTAATGAGTCATTGTTAAGTTGATCAAAGATGTCATTTGTAGAGCACCAATTTCTTTTTACTCGTCCTAAAGTGTAGCAAGTAAAAGAACAGTGTCATACTTGGCACCTAAACCTTGCTGACTCGCAGTGTTCAGTGTGAGCCGATGCTGCGTAACGAAGATCTAGCACAAGAGCATCATTTGAGGAAAATTCTATTTGAATAAGGGCTGATGATACCTAACCGCAATACATACTGTTTGAGATCTTAGTGTCTAATTTTTAGCTGTGAAAGGATTCCCTGCGACAGATAGTTTTGAGGCAAATGGTAGTGCGAGCGTTGGTCGCCAGTATTCAGTTCTAAACAGGGTGAAACGCTGACAATTCCTACACGAAATATCAGCTTTGGTGAAATGTTTGAGCAGCACCAGGAAGGTTCATAATACCTGCTTTGAAAGAGCTTCAGCAACAATGCGTATAGCTTGAGCTTTGGCTTGAGCTGTAGCCAGAATCGCCTCGGCATCACCTGCAACAAAAACCAGAATGGAAGCAACGTACCAGCAGCATACACATGTCGCACTAGACGGCGGAACTGCAAGTTAACGATACTAAACACTGACGAAGCGCACTCCATGCTGCGATCAAATAAATACGGTGGTCAAGTAGTACTGTAATTGAATTCCGTACCTTGGGCTTTGTTAATTTTCTCTATTTTTTCAGATTCTGAGGCGAGAATCTGTGATTGTCTTCTTCCCATTGCCACATTAATTGCCGACTCTTTACTACCTGAAAGAAAGTCGTAAAAATTCTGCTTAATTTTAACGGCCTATTGAAATAATGAGCTTACCGTGCTCCAGCGTAGGAGTTATGGAAACTTAAAACATGGATAAAAAATGAAAACAGCAAGTGTTTTGGATAGCAAGTTCAAAGCCTTCCAGACCTCTTCAGTTTGTAATGCTAAACAATTTCAGAAACTATGACGTTTCTACCTAACATGATAAACTCTTCACGAGAAGACTACCAGTTACAACATGTTGGTGGCCGTAACTGTGGCTGTGATCCACTGACGAGGCCACACAGCTCGAAACAATTCCTGTCGGGGAGCAAAAGTTGTTATGTTATTACGGAAATTCAAACACAAAGAATAAACGTTTTTACGAGATATGGAACAAAGATACAAGGTGTTTCAGGAGAACTCAAACAGTTACAAAGAGCTGGTCTCTACAAATGAGGCTGTACTTCACTGATGAGGTCCAAAGGGCGAAACGATGCCCGTCGGGGAATCAACGTTTTTACAACAACTCCAACTTGGTGGTATAAACTTGTCGCAAGGAGCAAAACGGGGGGATTTTTGCTTTTACGAGAACTTGAANCAAGGAGATAAACCAAAAGGCAAAGCGGGTAGATTACCGTGTTTACGACCACTCGTTCAAGTTTTTGTTCCAGAACTTCTTGTATGACTTTGTAATAAAGNAGAAAACTGTCTTCCACAACTGTAGATAATTATCTTTGNATATAATAAATTTATTATAAGGCTATTTAGCACTTCCGCTTTTCGTGTATCTTTGCATAGCCCAACAAATATACATGAATTTGTCACAAAATGAAAAATGCCTTTTATAACTATGAACGACTACGTTAAACGAGTAATTTACTCAGGATACTACTGAAAACTGAATTGTAAGCAACGGACAATTTTTCTGTTTCATTGCTGAGTAGCGCCGAAGAAGACTCGTTGTTTTAATACAAGCTATTACGTAAGACATATAACAAGAGTAAATTCCGTTTATTGGACAATCTTTGATTTTAAATGACACCCAAAATCATTTCATAAAGCAGGATTTAGATGTACAGCTTAAAGCATGGCAGCACAACGTTTATCACAGACGCCACCGCCAGGAAGGTACAGAAGTACCGTTGCACACGGGTTCAACTCATGGCAACACCTTCAGTGCAGCCATGAGTAAAACGGTAAACCACAGGAAACTAATAACTTAGGAATGAGAGTCTACTTCATGCAGCCGAAACATTTAACCACGTTCCGTTGCATTGTTGCTTCGAAAAAGACCGTGTTTTGCTTATGGAAAACAACCGGATCAGAAAACTGGGCGTTACCAAATACTTGGAAGCTAGCTTTAAAGATTTTCCTATGTTTGGATGTTGTTTTGCCACTGCAGGCTAATGCTGTAAAGCGAATGCGTTTAACAGCAGGAAGTAAAATGTGCATCTTCATTTGGTTAAACGTCGCAATACCGCCTATACCTGAGTTAAACTCTGTTCACCACCAAAAATTCAGCAAGACCTTTTTAGCAAATTTCTATTAGGAGCTCCAAGAAATTTTTCCACGTGGTTTGCCTCCTCTGTAACTCACGGCTACGAAGGTTTTCCTTTCTTACTACAAACTTTCCACAAACGAAGATGAAGAGCCGGTCGAAAAAAGCAGTGAACAGCTTGCTTTGAAAAGGAGCAGCAGATAAGATCTGACCCATAGATTTTACCGCCTTGTCCCGAGAAAGCCGCTGTTTCAACGCGTTATATACATCACCTCTGCGAAATATCTGGATTTGAAGTGACAGAAATGTCGCTAGAAGCAAAATTTGCTGAGTTTTCGAAGGTGCTCTACTGCATGCTCTGAACGTCCAATTTAGTGTAATGCAGATCAGCGGATCATTAAGCTCGGCAACACAGTTTTTTCAGGAAAAACTTCACTCTTTCCGTCCCACAGTCACACCACGGCTTCTTACACTCGTGATGGCTGAAGATGGTCATGGGTTTGAAACTTCACGTCAAGTCATGTCATCACCGAATCCGCGTCAGTGGCAACAAACGCTTGATTACGTTGAATTTGAGCTTACTGCTGTCAAGAATCACCTCTGCTAAAGTTCGTAATAGTTAGAAAGTTGGGTATTTTGTTGAAAAGTTACTGGTAATCCCCATAAATGAATGCATTTTTATTAGAAAATTTGCAATTCGAGTTGATTCAAGAAATGGAAAATGGAAAACGAGTGCTTCCATATTACTGGAAATCTTGACTCCAATCGTCACATTTTTGTAGATATATGCGCTAGTGCTAAATTTGCTGATACACTCGGCAAACCATTTCAAGTAATCATCTGGTGCGGTAAGACCCAAAGTAACCATAGCACTTTATGCTTTACAAAACCACGTATGGTTTCTGTTTTATAATTGAGAGCATTGGACCCGAGGTTTACGTGGCCTGGTTACTCCCAAGATCTGTGATCAAACATCACTTGTCTTGATTACCGGACACTTGTGGACCGATTTCATTCCCTCAAATTTTTCGAAAGAACAAGCAAAGTTTACCTTCGGATTCAAGAATCGATGCCCTCTTTTTTCGTTCTGCCTCAACTTGCATTTGCATAGCTTCTTGCACTCGTTTTGGGACCTGCATCAACGAACAATATAAAACAGGTTGGCATCTACTTCTGTCGTTAGCAGCACCACGCAAAAAATGAAAAACAGCTTTTATCAAATGTTTCTGCTAACTTTGCACTACCGGTATGTAGTGATGGGACAAAAACTCGGATCGATATGTAAGGTATTGAGTGCTTTTAGGGGTATCGAGATTCGTGTCGATGTCGAAAAAATGTTGTCCGATTTTGCGACACCAAACTTCAGTACCTTCCCATATATGCCGCAAACACGTTTTCCAGTCATTTTACAATATATCCACTCGTACACGTCCTGGTAAGCTAACAATGCGTGCCGACGACTGGCGACCTCACGGGTTGGTGTGATGTTGATGCACGAGAGCCCATTAGTTCAGAGCGTGTTTTTCAACCTTCTGAAGACACGGACTATTTTAGGACCAGTATAAATCTTCGCGGACTCACGATAGACTAAGACTACGAGAATGATACAAACACTACGTTTAACAAATTCGGTTCATCGCCCACATTCATAAAATGCAATGAGAATTTTGTCTCTGAGTTCGTTTCACAAGGGCTTGTGGTCGTCAACGCACACCTGATGTCATCTTCTTGTTGAAGGTGGTATCGGTGCTTGGTTTTAAAAAGTTATATTGTTGAAAAACAGCTTCACAACGGAATGTAGTTGGACAGAGAAAAAGAGCTTTTGTTGCCTGCCGACACAGATCAGAGAGATTTGGTTCCATTATCTGGACATCCACTCAAAATTGAGCCAGACTCCACAGCTGTCGACTTTGCAGCTCAATCTGCTGTTTATCAATGCAATCCACTTCACAATGAACCTGTAGCTCTGGCACCTCAAAAGGGCTTCGCACCCAGTTAAACGTTTTGATGTAATTGTGAGAAGGGATACATCTATCCATCTCGGAGAGATGTAGTTAGACGCTCAAGAAAAATTTGACGTATGCAGCGCAAACAAATTTCTACCTCTTCTGCAAATGCTTTTCATGCAAAAACCGCAGAAATTCTTCCATTTACAATTTAATGGATCCGCAACTGTATTTTACGTTTAAACGCGACGATGTCTCGGACACATCTAGAAGTATTTTACCTTTTCCGTGCATGGAGCTGTTCAGCTGATTCAAACGTATAAAAAATCACCTAAAAATAGCTGTTTGGCAATCCACTTGCTGTCGACGAATCTTTCAGACAAAGTTATGATTCTTTCCATAACGCACTGGTGTCATTGCGTGACCACTCTCCCCGCCATCTTTCCTCATGAGCCAACGGATGTCCACTGTGTTCTGCCCCCATCTCGCCGCACAAAGCACCAAACAAACGAGTGCATAAGAGACGGCTTTTGATGTCATTAACAGCAATGACATCTATTTATAAACTGTCAGATCTGCTTAACTTTCTTCGCTGTCTGATTTAAGACAATAACTACCTAAATATTTTTGTTTTCCTTTTTCATAAATCCTTTTTAGTTCTTATTATGGCCGAAGCACCATCAGCACATACAGACACACAGTGAGTCCGCGAACGCTGATGTTTCTTAGTGAAGGAATCTACTTTCTTAAACATTTCTTTTCTTGTGGTATGTTTGGCAAGTGTACAGCAAAGAGAAATTATTCCATGTAGTTCTCAGTCGCACGATATCGCACGAACACCATGAACTATGCATCGTTTCCTAAATCTGTAGTCTCGCCCAACCCTGAAATAAGATTTCCACTTCGCTTCGCAGCAGCAGTATTTATTTCAGAATATCGATTGAGAGTTCTTCGATGTGCCACTTGATGGTGCTGTTTGAAGAAAAACCACAGCTAACTTATTAGCTATGGCTTCACTGTACATTATCCTGGCTATTTTCACGGTTGCTGGTTTGACCAAGCTCTCTCCTGATGTATAAAGCGCTTTTGCTTTTTCATTTTTTCAAGCAACAGAAAAGAAGCACGCACTGCTTTACTCTGGGAGTAAGTTTTTACTCCTGAAGCAGCTGGACGATACGTACGACTTCGCGTTACCTGGTGTTTTTTCTCTTTAAAAAGCTCAAGGATTTCGTCAGCGTATTTTACGTATTTTTACTTGAGATGCCGACGTAGTTAAGCTTCTTTGAGAGATCTGTGAGCAAGGACTTCTAAGCATAACACGAACAGTGGCCGGATTTCACCATTTACCACGACTGAAGTAAAGCCAAGTTTCAAGTAGTTGTCGTCATACCCAAACGCCTGCTTTCGTTTAGCAATTATAAACTAAGACGGCAAAAGCAAACTGCAGTTTAGGTAGCAAATTTACGCTTAATATGCTGACCACACTACCTCAAAAGTACAAATGCCATGTGGAACAGCAAATTTTTGACTTCTTCACGCTGGCTAGGTTCATTTTAATCGCCGTACGAACAAAAACGTCGATTGTATAAAATTGATAAAACTATTATTGTGTGAAGGCATTACAGCAAACTTGTTTGCCCCTAGTGCTTGCGGACTCATCCAGAACCTTCCGTGGACTCGGGTTGAGAAACACTGGTTCAGACAGTGCACGAGTGCGAACATCAGGTGTTCGCTCATTAGCTGAGACAATGTTGTGTTCATTTTAAAGCGTCTACTGTGCTTCACATCCACGTATTTCCACTCGATCACAAAATGGCTGGCATGGCATGCTGCGTTTGTTCGTTCAACTGTTGGTAGGTGATAGCTCGATTTTACGGCGATAGTGGAAGGAACGTTAAGTTATTGCGTAGGCATGATGTCTGATCGAAAGAAATAATTTGTCCACGTTATGTAGAACAGTGTTTTTTTAGGAAGCAAAAACTTGTGGCGGTGTAGTGGACGTTACTTAATCAGGAAGTCGAGGAATTAGAGTTACGAAAAAATCGTTTTCTACAACCTTACCATGCTACAAGACTGACTTTAGATTAAACTAATTACTACTTTTCAAAACTACTTAAGTAGTTTAAAAATTCTTGACTTTCTGCTTCTTAAGTCTTTTTGAACAGCAGTACGTCTATTTCTACTTAAAAACTGACGTGGGTACTTCGACCCACTACGTTTATAGACTTTTTCTTTGTACTTCTGCATGCATACACACGCACATTTCAAGCCAAACATGTGCGTACTATTCGCATTGAAATGCAATTTTTATTGTGGTATTCGCTTGAAAATCTGGTATCGTCCCATCACTACCCGTATGCATGATCAACAGCAGGCAAGAACACAACAGAAGCCAAAAAAATAACAAATGCTTGATTGTTTTCTAAATTCCTTTGCATGTGCCTGAAATCCACTGTTAATCACGTAAGCTACGTGACAAAGCAAAAAAGTAAGCATGCAAATGTAAGCAATATCACGTTTCACATTTGCAAACCTGAATGTCTCGGATTTCGTATCTTAAACAATGAATGCCCCAAGGTTCTTCAGATGCTGCATTGATGGCTTTGACAATGCTTATGTTTAGAATCTCCCTTTCATGGAAGATACTGTCCAATGATAGCTTTCCTGAAAATAATTTATTAATTACATAGCAGGAACAAGCATTGTCCAGGCAAAAAAAATATGTGAAACAAGGTGGTGGTGTTACAATTCTCGTAAGTTTTGACCTAAAAAAACTTCTCATTTTCCATCTTTTAGGTACTAGCACCTCACAATGTTCTACAAAAAAGAGATTCATCAACTTACCTATTTCAGATCTCATGGTAGTTTGAGCCAGTTG
>JGI24021J15306_10005201_pt1 | contig 15391 bp, 6 predicted proteins | sample Ectturendosymbi1_FD_15306 | JGI IMG/M metagenome (IMG submission 15306)
CAACGTGATTTCACAACTGTTTGCAACATTCCTGCAAATGTCCAATTTGAAATTTAATGACTTTGAGTAACAGAAAGCAAAGTGCAAAAATGAAACCCATGCAAGATTTCGAAGACGTTTAACAAGATTGCATTAAGTTAATGTCAAAGTACCACATAAACTTAGTTTCAAACCGTATGTAACAACTGATGAATGATTTCCTGNGTTCTCATGTACTTGATAAAATTTAAATTGCAATGGAAATGACATCCAAACATGCAAACGTGTTGTCNATGTGCACTNTTATTACTTGTNTTCCAATAGGAGCGCTCCTCAATTGATATCTTATTTATCAGCAGACTTCGTTTTATTTTTATATCACTAATTTGAAAACTTAAAAAAGAAAACACTGTTTTTTTTATGTGGGTAATCACTACACCTTTGCTTGCCACGGGTTGTTTCGTCATTGATTTTAAAAGGGTATAATTTTAGTAATACAGATTCGGATTGATTTCACTGCAAAGTTCCAAACTTTGTAGGGGATGTGCTTTGTCAAGGATTTTTGTTGCAGTTCCCCAGTTTGCTTGAGCAGCATGAACCAGCATAACAGAGGTGGCCAAATATTTTATATAAAGCAGCTCTGAATTAAAGTAAATTAATATTGCATCTTGAATTTACATCTGGTTATACATAAAAATACATCAACAATTTCAGTATAGGAAATTGTTTGAAATATTTTCATGACCAGGTCACCAAAACTCTGACCAAAACAAACGAAGATTTGTGTGCAAACAGTGAATGGGTGAATTCATGTTGATACTCTTCGTTGTTGTTTCAAACGTCAACTACTTCCTAATCTGATTTGAACTGGCTGTTATTATTAAAAGCGTTTAGCATGAAAATNAAANAAAAAACGAGAAATAAATTGCACGTAGACCTTACGTTCAATGCAGTTTTTCAAAGCAGAGGATACCAAACAGAATGTATTTTTATGAAGTAAACACTTCGATTGAATATCTCCCTTGTTCGGAATCATCCGTCTGGTTGACATGGAGTGACAGTTTTTCGAAAGTGATGAATGGAAATTTCAGTGCGAAACTCAAAAGATTTCAGGTATTGATTTATCTTTATAACTTAAGAGCAATGTGAGTGCAACAGAATGTTTTCAGAAATAACGGATTTTGTCAAGTCTACAGTAAATAGTACTTCGTATTCTTCAACTAGTAGCTTGTGATGAAACACAAGGTGCGTTCCATTCCACCAAAACGTGGGAAAACTTTTTTCTCGTGTGCTGCATTTTGTGATTTTGCGAACACTTGTGTACAAAAGAAATTGCAATTATTTTTGTCGAAAGAAGTTTTTTTTGCGAATTACGTTCTACTATTTCTTTTTATTAGCTTTTCCAAATAAAAAGATTTAAAAATTGAAGTTACTTCATGCAACTCTATCTCAATTGACAAGCAAGAAATTGTTTTTCTTGGAAACTGGGTTAAATCATGTTAGGCAGCTTTAAATGCTTTACACGTCTTCAAATTAATTGGTCGAAGCTTTAAAACCGACATGATAAAACTATTTTTTGCAGAAACCGATTCGAATAACAGCATTTATACAAATTCGTGTATACCAAACTATGATGTATTGACTTTTCATGTGTTTATATTTTGTGAGCAAAAATCATGATTGTGAACTTCTGTGTTTTGTCTAAGTGTACGTAGGTTGCAAAGTATCCTGGATGTGTGTCAGGTTTATGCAGAATCGCCTGGCATTATTTTCAACTGCAGCAAAACTGTTTGTATGACGTTTAAGACTAAGAGCGCAAAAAGCAGAGTAATCTTGATACTGTCACTGGGTGGTCAAAATGTGAAATCTGTTAACCACTACAAATATCTGTGGATTCAACTGGATACTGAGCTCTCCGATGACAAAGACATTCAGAGACAACTGCGATATCAACATTGCGCAGCAAGGAAGCTGCGAGCTTCTTTTTCCCAATGTTCATATGCAGTTAGATACGTACTTTTTCGTTCCTTCTCTATGTCCATGTATGCATCACAATTATGGTGCAATTTCAGGAATTCATGCATGCAGAGATTGTGTGTGGCCTATGATTTTGGGTACTGTGCTCAATACAACCTGCCGTGGCGCGCGAGTGTTAGTGTTCATCAGGTTCAATGCAACATTCTAACTTTTGAGGCTTTATTACGAAAAAACTTGCACCTGTTTCTCAGAAGATGCAGAAAGTCTAAGAACGTTTGGTTGCGTACTTTTGGTGCCGTCAGATTGTTTCTATTCGTCCTATTATTTAAACACTAGAATCGCATTTTACTTTGTGACTGAGTGCTCGGACGTTGCAATGTTTGTTTATTTGTTTGAGGAGTGGCATGCCGCAACGCATTCGTAACTTACCTGGCCTCCACCAGTTTACGACTTAGCGTCCCACTCTGCAACAGTGTTGTATCAAGTGTTACGGGTTAGTCAACAATACTGTTGAGAAAGTGTCTGTAACCCTATGGTTCTACCACCAACGTCGTTGTGAAACGTTCTGTTAAGAAAATGTCTGCAACCTTTTGGTTCCGTCTCGAACGCCGTTGTTTGAATATTCTGTTTTGTCTGTTTATATCAACTTATGTTGTGCAGACAGAGTGTGTTTGCACTGTTGACTTCGTGTCTGATTACAAATTCAATTCAATTCAATTCTAGTAAATAATTAATAACGAAACACAAGCTTTTCCTGAAAACTTTTTTCTGAACTCCACGGTAGTTGAAAAATGTTGAACTCAAAACGTGCTAGACATCAATCAAAGTATTTCAGCAAACATATTTTGGTAGAAGAAAGATTGACATAGTAGCTACGAAGTGATGTTAGCCAAACGTTAGCCTAAAATCTTTGACTGAGGTAAGACTCGCAGTATACTTATGTCAGTTTCACAAAAATCACCATAGAGGATAGAAAAAATCTTACTGAAACATTTAGGATATCTGTTATAAATTCAAACAAATTTTTGTTTTAAAATTTCTCAAGGTGGAGCTTTCAAGAAACTCTTCACGATTACTGACAAAAAAGTTAAATTACAGCAGCTTTGGAACAATTGTCAATAACCTATCAGCAGGAATGGAGCACATCGTTAAGGTTTGAAAACAAGTGCATACACTTTTCTTTCAAAGAAACATTGTGTGAAATTCTTAGCAGAATATCATTTTCAGGTATCAGCAATTTTTGATGAAAAATCTTTAAAAGAAGTTACATCCACTTTTATGGTGAAAATTCCAGTAATTCCTTCTCCGCCTCCGGTTACTTCAGCTAAAGTCGTATCCAATTTAAACTGTTCGGTTATAATTCCAAATCATTACAAAAACAGCTCAGTCACCTATCAGGTAAGCGTGCAAACATTCGTTCATATTCAATGTATGAGAAAAGTGTGCAAAGTTTTGATGGGACGTTTTCCATCGTAACTCGATAACATTTTTGAAATATTTAATTTACAGACCTGAATATAACTTCATTAAATGGGAATTTGTGTGTACCAGCATTCCAATTTATAAAAATCAAATCTTGCCACAATTTCAATTTTTGTTCAAAACAGTTCTGACATACCTTTTCAATAGACTTTGGGCAAATAAAACAAAATATTCAATTATTTCGAAAAATCAGAAACTTTTAATTGTTTGATTAACATCATGAAACGTATATTCAAATAATGAAACTTGGAGATGTTGCAAGATGCAGGTTACCCAACGTTCATTTCTGCATGAAACAAATATTATAATTTTGTGGGAAATTTCTCATTAATTGTATTTACATAATCTAGCGTGTGTTCTGCAACTTTATTTTGTTTCGATGTCTACTGCGTTCCAGAGTGAAAACATCAAAAAGCTTTATTTAAGCATTATGATGAGTTTCACAAGACATTTTCCATACTATATTATGCAGAAGTCAAAGTCATTGACAGGGTCATTTTTATAGCTTGAAAAACTTGATAATATGACTTAATTTTCAGAAAGTATGACTTCGTATGACCAAACAAAAATGACTGATCTAGAACATGCAACTGCTGAACAAAGAAGCATTACCAGCGAAATAGGCATACGAAATGGTAGCCCCATGGTTTGTTGAAGCCCCACTGATATAAACGGCTCATGACAAGAGCGGACATAGGTTTGGTTTGAAGCAAACTGAAAACATGCATGGACATTGGTTTATTTCTTTCAGACAGCAAGAACACGCATTTTTAGGCAGTGCAATACATTTCATCCAAATAACGTGGTTCACTTACGTCTTCTCCAATAGTCGCAGATGCCCACGTGGTTTAAATTTGCTGGAAGCAGCTTAGATCTAGCGACATACTAGTTCACCCTATATTTTGAGATTGTTTTAATGGCTTCCTTCTTGAACTAGGTTGAAAATATGCAAAATATGACTTTATGACCTAACATGGAAAATATGACTTTTTATGACTTTATAACATTTGTTATAGACTGTGTGGGTGTGCGATTGTTGTTTTAGAATGGGTTTCATAGCTTCCTGAAGCACAGAAAAAATATGGCTTTATGACTTTAAATGGCCCCATTCATTAGTCACATGTCATGTTCGCTTTATAAAATTTTTCAACTGAAACATTTTGCAGTTGCAATAATTTTCAGAAACTACTGCACACATCAACAGACATTTGAAGACCCTTGGAATGTTTTTAGTGAAATTTATCAAAACAAAGCAAATCGGTAAATCGGCTAAGTGGTGCAGGTATTTGATCATGCGCGACCAAATCTGGTAGGATGGGTACAATCTTTAGTTGGGTTACAGCGACGACTTGAAGAACTGTACTTGGAACCTGCCGTGCTAGGCAAGGCAAAGGCTCACACGCGGTACTGCTATCGAATCTTCACCGAGTGGTTGACGTACAAAGAAGCTGAGGTGGGCGCTTAGTTCAACTTATCACACTTTGAAAGAAGAAAACTGAAACTTAACTGAACGGAAGGTTAAATCCTTGTGTTGCGATCGAAAAGCCCGAGCGGCATGTGCGCAAAGCTTCGCACTGTGGCAGCAAGCAGCAATAAAGTTCACTCGACGAGATCACTCTATTATTGCTTGTTCGCGCCACGTATTATGGGTGTTGTTCTTCACCCACATTCCGTTCGTGGTGAATCACACATCCAACGCAACGCCAGCGTAGAGGTTGCAACAACATCCCCTCCTTTTTACAACGAACCGTACCGATCACACGTTCTTTTTGTGAAGGCTTCATACGGCACGACCTCCACATCCTGGTCACAGCACCATTTTGCTGCGATCGGAAAAGCCCGAGCGGCATGTGCGCATAGCTTCGCATCGTGGCAGAAAGCAACAATAGAGTTCACCCGACGAGATCACTCTGTTATTGCTTGTTCTCGCCATGTATAATGGGTGTTGTTCTTCGCGAACATCGCGTTCGTGGTGAATCACACATTCAACGCAACGCCAGCGGAGAGGTTGCAACAGTTGCAACACAAGAACCACGTTTAAAAAATTGTTCCAAAGATAGGAGTTTGAAGTAAAAGTTAGATCAATTGTTGAACAATGCGTGTTTTCTTTTTACTTCTCTCCGAAATCTCAGCAACTATACAATTTGGAGTCAAGTGATTGCCAGCAGACATTTTGAAAACGTACAAATGCAACAAAAACACATAAAGTCACAAGTAAAAGTCAAGATGAAGATGGTTGAAACCGTGCAGTTGAAATTCATGGGGCAGTCATCATCACAGAAAAGACTGTTTCATAAGGATTATTGGTTTTTGTAAATTTGTGTAAGCCACAACTATACGAAAATGACTTACCAAGTTAAAGAATATTTAGCAGAAACCACAATTTGCGTCAAACCAGATATGGAATAAACCTTGTGTTACATCTTAAAAAGCAGGTTTTCACAGAAAATAGAAACGTTGCAAAGATTCTCAAAGTGTTTTTGAAGATGCCACAGAAACTAAAAAAGTTAGATTATATAGGAAAAACCATGAAGACTACATTCAACTACAGCAGCTATATGAAACCTTGCAAAGTTGCTTAGGGCAATCCAAGCTGATCAAAATTTTGCGAAAACCTAAAGTTTTCAATAATTCAAAAAGCGTATTGCATCATCTTATGAAAACAAAACAAAACAATTAGTGAAATTTTGTTCTTATTCAAAAGTGAAAGGACCACCAAGTTATTTCAACATGGTTACAATCTTTAGAGATGCGTGAAACCACGAAATGTGGTGAAATAAAGCAGAAAAAGGTTAAAATTAATTAAAGGGTCACAATGATTTAAACCCTAGTCAGAAAATTTTTTTCTACTCACGTGATTGACTGGTCATACGGTTTCATTTCACTGAATGATCAAAAAAGAATTGCAAAAACCTATATACAGATCCTCGCTTTCAACCAAAGTGAACAGCAGATTGCAACATATGAACAACTTACCCCACCTGGTGACAACGGTGAAATCAACCTTCCACCTGTTTCCGAGACAACAACTTTCATGGTAAATTTTTCTTTCGAACCCATTTTGAAACTGGAAAGATGTATTGACAAAACGCTTTTTCAGATTCAAGAGTATTACTGTGGCAAACCAAGCTCTTTGTCAAGAGTAGAAGGAACATGTTCACCACCAGTACAGACGTCAACAATATCAGCAACATCAAAAACAGCTTCGTCTTCTTCCCATTCTTCAAGTATCATTTTTTTGTTTTATTCTATGTTTTTGTTTGTAAACATCTACTTTAAACTTTGTGATCCTGTTCTTCACAAAATAAGTTACAATTTTTCACTGTCTAGAATTTTTGAAAATTTTCATGGTTCATCCAAGCAGTATATATGATCGGAACTGTTGTGTTGTACTGACATAATGTTGGTGAATCAGGGTATTACGCTCACACAACCTATAGCAGGAGTATGATTTTTAAAACCAACTAAATTGAAAAAAACACGCAATCACTTTTTTCATTCTAAAATATTTTTCTACAAAACAAGCAAAATTCCTGCTGTGCTACTTTTCCAGCCAAGATGCAGAAAATCGATTGTGCTTTAAAGGTTAAGTGTTTTTTCTATTACTTTTCATTTTCGCTTCCACTTCATAAAAGTCACAATAGTTAATATGAATGCATATTCTGTTCACAAGAAAGAAACTTAGTAGTGAAATAACTTTCTTACAAAACATAAAAATTGCCAGTGCTGTTGACAAACTCAATGGACTATTTTCAACTTGGTGGCGAAAATCACAACAATTTTAAATGTCGATCTTTCATTTTTTCGCTTACTTTAAAACGTTTGTCATGCATTGAAAATAAAGCTTGTAAATTTTGCTCTTTGGCAGATTTGTCATACTGTGGTTAGGAATGTTTCACGAGTAACTACGTGTCAATCATGACTGAGCTTCGATGTTCTTTACAACGCGGNACCGCAAGATGAAACCATTATGTAATTATTTTCATGTCGTTTTTTCCAATAAGTGCAAGACTTNCATATGTAATTAATTGTCTTCAATTACTACGTTCTTTGTCATGAGATGCTGNCTGCATTTTATCAGGCAGTCTTCTCAATCCTAACGTCATATCATTGTTTTCGAAATCATCTACACAAATGAGATGCTTTAAGGCCTAGTTCTACAAAAACATTTAACATTACTGTAGTGACACGTATCTCGCCGTTGCGCCTAGATGTAGGCTTTATTACACTCAAGTCAGATGCGAACGTAAAAAGCAGGCAGCATGAATACAACGGCAGGGATTAAGAAACGGTGCGCATCTGTCGGCGAGTAAGTAGAAATGACTACGTTCAGAACAACCGGCCACAGTTGCGGTAGCAATCAGGCAATCGGGCGAAATTCCTCAAGGGCCCAAGCGCAATTTACGAGCGAAGCAAGGTAACATATCACCACAATTACTTACAGAAACAGCCGAAGCGGCAATATCCGGAGTGGCTGCAACAGCGCTGGTGGTTGCAGCTCTCATCTTTTTTATCTTGAAATGAAAGCAAACTAGCGAAATAACAAACTACGCGCCGTAGTGGTCTAGCTGGCAGAAAACAAACTGAGCGACAATCCAGAAGTAGGATCCAGGCATAGGTGACACAAGATCTTGCCTATGAACGAACATGTTTATGTACTTTTAAAGAAGGTATGAACGATGCCATTCAATCAAATTCAGGGGGAAGTTCGATATTGCCTGTTCTTGAGAAGCTTTTCTGTACAAAAATAGGTTTCTGACAGATCGCACCTTACATCATCCTGTACCCCAAATCTGTGGGTTCTTCTTCTTGTCACATTTTGGCAGGCGTAGGTGTTTTATCCAAATTGATCGCTGTCATACCCAGCTATGCCTTTCACGCACCTGCTAAATATCATGTCAAGCTATGTCTTTTACCCACCTGCAAAAGCATCAGCCAAATATTTAACATAACTTGTCTACGTGTTAAAGAGATATAAAGGGGTAGAAAATTGTCTACATTAATCTCGGGTTCCTGCTCTTGTAATAAATACGTTAATATTGGGGGGACCTGAAGCAAGACAAAAAAGGGGGACTTCTGATGAGGTCATTACACTCAGCCAACCGGGAAAGGAACTTTTGATCAAGCCTAAGATAGGCCTACGGCCACACAAGGATACATTCCTGAGACTACAGCATGACTGACATAGCAGTAGGAGAAAATGCAAAACTGTGAAAGTTGGGGAGACAAGGCTGGCAACACATAACACCAGGCGATAGCAAGTTGTCATCCCCTCACACTTCTCTCGATTTGCACCCCGTTTCTCTGCATTCACCACCAATAAACAAAAAAAGTTTTCCCCTTAAAAAGTTGCACATTTCCACCTGTGAAAATCTGCTTGGTAGTTGGTATCCTGAATTTGTTCAGTCATGACTTTGTGGGAATCTGTTAAACCATAAACAACAACCAAGAAGATTTACAACACTAAATTTGTTTCAAATTTCATCCTTTTAACTACAAAAACATGGCATGCAAAAACATTCAACCTGAGACTTGTTTTGGAAAGCTTTGGGGCTGGATGCGTCAAGGCTGCCTTCATCTTGCATTGACACTAGTTGTTTGAAAAATGTGGAAAAGCAGGAAATAATTCATTATCTACGTTTCGGCAAACATTTTACTGCAGCAAGTAGGCTGCAGAATTGATTAAATCTGTGCTAAGAAAAACAGCTCAAGTAATACTGGCTAAGACGAGCCAAAAAAACGTCAACATCACCTAACAATAAGAGCAAGTCTACCTCAAACCAACCATTTACCAGTCAAGCCTCAAATGGCCTGTGACCTTAGGCATTGGCTAAATTCAAACCACCTATAATACCTGAAATATCTGTCGAAAAAATGAGTAGCCTACTCATAATACCCAAAAATACCATTTCTGCTAACTGATAAGAAGCATAAATGTAGCCTTGCTTATTAACAGTCTCTGCAGCACAACAATAATAATACAAGAATAGCTTGTAAACTAAGAAGATAATGTCCTATAAGTTAAAAGATGTAGTGTGGTCACTGCTATAACAATCGCATGTTGTCTTATTTTCTGGCAGAAATTTTCACAAAGGTGCAACATTACAAGAAATGAGAAATTTGTCTAAAGTTTTCAACTAAAAATTTAAAAAATTAATCCTTGGAAAAATATATGAATGTTTTAAAGCATGTATTTATCAACTTCAATTTCACAACACTTGAGGTTTTGTGTAGGGCACATCTGCTTATGCCCTAGACCAGGGATGGGGAACATATTTACTATGACGGGTCGCATGAATTGTGCATTATTGAATTGTGCATATGGCTTGTCGCAAAATCAGTTAATCGAATCCAAAATTCTACCTTTGTCTAACTATAAGGGAGAGTAACTTACGTAAACTTACTACCTAAGCACCTGCTTATCATGAAGCTTCGTTTCAACGCGATGTTGTGCTCTAACTAAGGTAACAGAAAGTCTGAGGCAGGCCATATGAAATGTTCACGCGGGCCGCAGGTTCCCCACCCCTGCCCAAGACAAACATTGCTACTAGGCTCACCAGTACCACCCTGCCACAGCAACAAATCTGTCCAGGAGACCTTTACATTTTAATATTTCTTCCGTTTTCCTTCTCTTTGCTGCTCCACTTGGATACTTTCTGTTCAAATGTGGCATTTTAATAAAATTATCAATAAACCAAATACGTCAATCTCTAAAATCAAAATTTGGCATAAAAAATAATCATTTGGAATAAAACGTTATCGTATGGTGTAAATATTTGCTCTTATTTTATAGGGTCTNTTCAGAACTTTGTGAGAGAAATTTTAACCCACAATTTGCTTAGGTACAGAAGTTGGTGTGAAGCTTTTTAAAAGCAAGGTATTTACACATTACAGTTGCTGTTTGGGGCCCTTTGAAAGCAAGGTATTCACACATTAAAGTTGTTGTTGGGGCCCCTTTGAAACTAAGCTACTTACATATNAAAGTTGCTGTTTAGGGGCCCTTTTGAAATCAAGGTACTTACACACTACAGTTTCTTTCGGGGGCTTCCTTCAGTGAAGTTTAAAATCAGAGCACTTACGCATTTCAGTGGCTATTGGTGGCACTCTGAAAGCAGATTACCTTCGAATTGCAGTTGCTGTTGGGGTTCCCTTTGAAAGCAAAGTACCTGCATATTAGAGTTTCTGCAGGGGGGCCTTGAAAGCACAATACTTACACATGATCTGCTTTGTAGGACATTATATCCGCGGATAATAGGTTTTTCACCAAAAATAAGTAAAATTTACATGCGTAACACCTCAAGCGGGGGCCCCAAAAGGGGGAGGGACCGAGGCAATTGCCTCCCACGCCTCCCCTTGAACACCCCACTGTGTGTCTTTAGTTATTAATTCACAGTGGTTAAAAGCCGAAGCCAAGATTTCGGAATTTTTATAGTCCACTAAATTATCCGGTTGTGATTATAAATGTTTAACTACATCGGTAGTGTGATGGTTAGATTTCAAAGGGTTGTGTTCTTCAAGGCGAATTTTCAAATACCTTTGTGTTTGAATAGTATGGAATTACCACAAGAACATTTAAGTTTACATGCCACATTGCATTGTTCCAGATGTGCTTGCTTCTCCTAACTGATCTCCGATCCTATGTGTTCTATGAATGAGAGACAGTTGCTCAAGTTCTTTCAGATATTTTCGGAAAAATTTCGCAATGCTTTTTTTGGTTTACCGATGTTTCACCCAGATAAGGCAGAAAAAGAAGAATTCTTCATGTATCAATCGTCTTTTCACAAAATAAACTACCTTATAATCTTGCAGTTACCCTTTTTGTGAAACTAGTTTTCTTNAAGTAACCTGAAATCAATNTTTTATCTCATGAAAAAGTTGCTTTATTACAGAGTTGGCACAATAAAAGAGTTCTAACCATGTTTGCTGAGTCGGAGCCGCAAGGAGTCGTAGGTTTTTGGGTGGAGTCGGAGGCGAATTCCTAACAACACTGGGAGTCGGAGTCGGATTTTTATGTCTGACTCCGACTCTGGATGTCCAGTTGGATCATTTTTTCCGTCACACTCCTAAATTGGGATTCCTGCTGAAATGGTAGAATTTCTTTTGAAACTTTTGTTGAAACAGGGCTTTCTTGCTGTGCACCACGATCTCCATTGATTTTAACAGAAACATTTCATTCCCTTTATGTTAAGGAATGCTAAGTAGTTGGAGTCGGGAGTTGGAAATTTTGGAAAGCTGGAGACGGAGTCGGAAATTTTGGAAAGCCGGAGTCGGATATTTTACCTCCGACTCCACACCCCTGGTTCTAACTGCGCCTAAGGATCTGTTTCTGCAATTCCTTCACGCCATGGCGCTGAAGTATAATAACCTTGCAAAAAACGCGGTTTGGTTTATTCCTTTTCAGTTTCACCACATGGAATGTCTGAAAAGCTAACATGAATGTCATGATTGTGTAAGCGTGAGACGCTGTTCCTAATAAAGAAACGTCATGACAAACGCTATTGTTTTAGACATGTTTCTGAAAAAAGATAGCACCAAGGGCGTATGCAAGGGGGTGATTTGGGGTTGAAACCCCCCCTTGAGCTTGATATTTTACAAAAACTTTATTACCTGCGCACAGGAGATTAATTGCTTTCGCATACCTTTTGCTTGTTAATTTGTCGACTTATTGCAAATACCACGGAATGAATTTGCATGCAACTTTCAAAAGGAACAATGCAAATGGACCAAAAGTGATAATTAGGTTTTGGTGGGAATCTGGGTTATCGTCTGCATCCAGAAACTATCTCACCACTTTTTGCAGATCTTTCGTCCACTACGCATGTAAGATTGTGTTCCGCGATAGTTCACTTTATCCGAAGCAATTGTCTTTATTNTGTCTTCTGAGGCTGATCAGCGCAAGCTGACTCCACTGGCTACATTACCAATTTCTGTAGCATNATAGAACTGTTGCACTAGCTCAAAAACAGCAGTTGTTAACAAAGAAGCATTCAGGCATTTGATAATGTCTCAGCACGGAAAAAAGAAAACTATAAGTTTGCTGGAATTCTATAAATAGCAAAAAATCGAAGGTTTTCTTGTGTACTATATGCGCATTGGCAATTCTTGTGTAGTTAGCAAGATTCGATCTTTGAAACCGGGTTGTGCGTCAGCCAGTCCCACCACACACTTTCTATGCTCGACTGCTCGTATTCGACAAGGCATTTGCGCAGTCTGATTTTGTAGTTGTAAATTACTCTTACGCAGTGATGAGTGTGTTTCACCCCCTGTTTTAACGCGCAGTCTGATATTTTTGCAGTAATGAACTCCGTGTTGTAGCGTTGAGTATATTTTTTTCCGATATCCTCACCTGGAGCGCTAATAGTTTATATTCAGTGCAATGCCACATAAAATAAGGCGAGTGGATGTAGAACAATATGCTTATTATGTCAAAAAACATCGCCAAAACGTTGATTTGGAAATATGAATATGACGACAAATTGTGACGTCACAAACAGCGCACACCAAATAAGAATGACCACCATATGCCACTGAATGAAAAGGCACCTATGAAAATTTTCTGCATACGCCACTGGATAGCACTATTGTTGACTAGGAAAATTGAAAAATGTTTTCTACGCATTAGTGGAAACCACAAGGGAAGATATGAAGTCACGTTCCATTTGTAACGTTTACATTGAAACTATCTTGATGTCTTGAAACGAAAAACCTATAAAGACTTCTTTGAAGTAACTATTGCGAAACAAATAATGTAAGAGGAAGAAAGACTGAACACTTGCCTCGGAACTTTTCAACCTAGTTAATTAAAAATTTTTGAGGCATTTTTGTGCTTGGTTTCTTTTGTCATTTTTAATCACTTTAGACTATTTTGCTCTCGCAGAGTTTCCTCTCCAAGCGGCTGTAGCCATCACAGCAATAACGTGTTTGCTTCTTTGCACAGCATTATTTACTTGCTTCTGGTTTTGGCAAAGGTGAACTTCTGAGAGATTTTGAGTGAAATTTTCAACTGATATTACTGTATATAATGGTTTGTGCGGCGTTGTTTCACCATTGTTGGACAAAGTTTGCTACGTAGTCTAAATCCACACATGATGTTGACCCATCTGTTCTGTATATTTTTGCAATGACGCTCAACAGAGGCATCTATTCGATTGCCGATTTGATCTTACTTTATTTCCTAATTTCCTACTACTTGAATAGTAACCAAATTTTTTCATACAGAATCGATTGCACGTACCAAACTAGACTAATTTCACAAGTTGAAACAAACCTGCGTCAAATTTTGTTGCATATACTGTAATGTACTTGAATGTTGGCTTTTCTTTTGTTTGACCATATAGATTGAAATATCTTTACTATTCGTGCTGTGTTGCAACAAATTTCAAGCGAAAGATAAGTTCGCTTTTCACAAGCATATAAAAACTCCTTGGTATTATCCACTCCAATCACATGTAAACAACTCATCTAGAAAAATCAAAGAAATAAGTCCAAGAACGAAATTGTGCCATGCCCTATGCGTTGTAAGTTAGGAACAGAAGAAATAGAAGTTTTCATTGTAAGTAAGTTACCTGAGTAATATCCTGTCTAATTACAATTGGCCTCTGACTCTTGTCATGAATGTTTTTGGGATATTTCATACTCTGCGGACAAACATGGTTGCGTGTTTTCAAACAGCAAAAACATGTTTGCATCTCACACGGAAAGCTTTGACCTGTTGCAGNATATTTATGCATTACATGATGTTACGAAANAGCCAGCAGAGTTTATGAAAACTTCATGATAGTTTTTCCGGAGATCTAGTGTTGTATGAAAGCTTCGTTNTGCGAACTATATCNGCTTGTTTGCATAAAAATAAATCTGCAGATTTTACGGCTGAAATCAAAATGAAAATCTGAAAGATTTCAGTTGAAAACATACATTGAAATAAATATTGGTATCAGCATATATGCATCGATACGTTTTGTCACAAATACCAAGCACGATTTCCGGAACAAATAAAATTAGTTAATTGGTGTAATGAAAAAACAAAACTGCTTTCATGCCAGTATTTGAAAGATAGATTGTTGAAGGCAAACGTTTGCCTGACATTGTATTGTATTATTCTAAAACAAACGCAAATAAACACCACAGGCAAAATCAAATAAAAATGGAGAAACATTTGACCAGCTGGGATTCTGCACAGAACTGAAACGTTAAACGAAGAAAATCGCAGACAACTCAACACCGTGTCTACCCGTATCATAGACATTAGAAAATTATTTTCTGCTGTGTGTCATAGTATCTCTGTAAGTTAAAATGCATGCTTTCAAATATTAGAAAACGGAAGAAATCAAATGAACACGCAAGGACGCAGGCTGCATCAAGAGAAGGTAAGTCAATATGTTCTATGGACACAAAACGCAGTTTATCTGTTTTGTGTCTTGTGCTTGACATAGCAAAGAAAATGTGAAAGTCCTTTGCTATTTGTTCTTTTATTCGTTTTTCAATACCTTTGTAATTTCGAATTTAATTCAAATAATCGAGAACACTCAACAAATATGTTTATAAGAACTTACTGCACTTACTGTACTTTAACATAGACTGCAACTCGAAACAGAATAAAGTGAAATATCAGTTGCAGTTTTAAGCTTCTAACTTGAAAATACCGTATCTTGTGATTGTTGTATTATTTTTAAACAAATTGTTTCCTTGCTAGAACAACACGAAGACACAAATGCTCCCACTGACACACAACCTTATGAACAGATTAATTCAAATTGCATGTCAAACAACTGACAGTACAACCAGTTCAAAAAATTGTTTGGCTTCTTTATCACTGATATATCGTGACACTAATTTTTACACCATTTGAGCAATCCAAATGGGAATGAAATACATTTCGCATACGTTGCATCGCTAGCCTTTCTGCAAAAAGTAGGGATTAAAGCATTCAAACGATTTACATTGCTCTTGACAC
>JGI24021J15306_10005209_pt1 | contig 15383 bp, 9 predicted proteins | sample Ectturendosymbi1_FD_15306 | JGI IMG/M metagenome (IMG submission 15306)
AATTTTCAGGACTGAGGATGCGTAATTTTACGTGAAATCGATTTCCTATTAAAAAGTTGCTGATCGATTCCTTGCTTACACCCATCGTGGAAAGTACATACTTGAACATTGAAGGGTAGTTGCTGCAGCGCTGCATGGGATATGCGCTAAGAGCGATGAAGGAAAAGCACAGTGGCCAGTGTCAAGGGACTATGAGTCAACCAACGGAGCTTTGGGTAGTAATCACAGTCTTAACTAAGGCGTGGCAACCAATACGAAACATGTAAGACGGAGAAGTGGTCGCAAAAGTTTATATGCAGCGTAAAAGTTGCGAAATACGTCTGTTTTGGACTCGAAGAACACCAATATTTGGTGCGCACTAGGACTTTGGATATTAACACATATTGAATATTTACCACATAATCCTTTGCATGTTTGAACACATCAAAGCTTTTCAACTTCGGATTGCAACACTTACCGAAAGCCTCTCAACAGCGGTTCGTATAGCTTGCACTCCCACTTCACTCATGCCACATTTAAACACCTGCAGGTCGATAATTTTGTCCAAGCACTGAGCGATGGCGAAAGCACCCTCGTCCTTCACGGCTTTGTTGTTGTTCAAACTCAGCCATTGAATCTATGAACAGGAAATATATCGACTGTGAACCTTCATGCTACGATTGACAGCAACAATAGGTGCAGATAAGTGTCTGTGCCGTTGATATGCAGGTTTACTTTATATCAGTGTCATTGACAGCACGCCTGGATGCCAGCCTTCGACCAACATGTGTTTATCAATCCAAATAATCAGCTATAGGCTCGTATTTATGCTCCATGAATTTCTTATCGTCATACAATACGCCATGGAATGAGAAAGTTAGCCTTTCAGTCGCATGGGTCCTTAGAAGTGGTAATATTATGGCAACAAGACGGCTAATGCTTTTTCAAATTGGTCATGGCATCTTCGGCACATTGAAACCACTTTAGCTTTCGTATCTCATGTGATTTTTGAAACTAGAAATATTTTAGATACAAGTATACAAATTACCTTACCATAGGATATATATGAATTACTTCAACAAAGTTTTGCATACGTAAGTATTGCGTTACTGCATGGGAACCAGGTAACACTTTGCAATTAAGATCAATCAAGGTAAAACAAAACAACATCATGCAAGACGTGACCTTTAGTACTAATGACGCTTACGTAAGCCCCATTCACAAAATACAAAGTTTTCTAAAGCTACAGGATAGCAGTGATATGGAGAATTCATCTGAAATACAAACATATACCTTTCTACTTCTTTGCAAAAGCTACGTGTAGAGCATTGCTGTCGCGGTTCGTCACTCCTATTAAGAAGAGGCTAGTTTTCAACAGAATATTGTTGTCAACATTTTCCACCTAAGCATTTTTTATGCCTTTGTGAATTTTGCTTGTGCTTTTTGTTTGTTTATTTTCTTGCTTTCCTTATTCTGTGTGTTTATCTGCGTGCTTCTTTCAGATCAGGGGTTGGGAACCTTTTTGGCTAAAGGAGCTATGAAACCGACATATTTTCAATTGCATTTTCGTGAGAGCCATATAATATTTTCAAAACTTAATGCAACCAACTTACGTAACTAACGTGTGCATTTTTAAGCAAAATCAGCAGTTTTAAACAATGGTAAATGTCTGAATTTTCTCTTTAATAACATGCTTCTCACGGCCAATGCGACTTCTGGTGCTGCATAGTGCTGCTGAAAATTACAGAAAAAGTTTCATCCGTAACAACCGTGTTAAGAAAATATCAAGCGAGCGAGATGCCGCCATCAAAAGAGCCACATCTGGCTCGCGAGCCATAGGTTCCCGACCCCTGTTTTAGATAGATGAATGTGGATATTATGAAGGGAATGTATATATACGTATATTTTGCTTCGCACAAGTACGAAGTAGCAAATGGAATTTAAAACAGGAGAGCTTCTCTAGAAGCAAAATGGAGCTAATCTGGATATAAACTTGCGATGACCTTGCAACGACGCTTGCGATAACCTTGCAACTTGCGATGACCTTGCAAACGACGTCAAAACGACGCACCAGTACGTCGCGACGTCTCATTTGGGAGCCTATGTTGTAAATGAATGGTGTATCTTGAATGTAGCTGATGGAATAAACCCACTAAAACAAACTGCTATACCTCAGAGTGTTGTGCTATGTAGCATTTATTTACAATTGGTAATCAACCCCTTCTCCTAACTCACCAATTTGGGCATCGGCTGGGCGGCCTAAATGAGAATTTGACCTTCCAACTGCGAGCTTTTGGGAATACATTCAACTTTGTACAGAGAGCAGTTGTTTATAATGTTCCGAACCCCACTCTTTACTGTAAAGAATGCAATACAGTGCTGTTTAGGGAGGATCAAGTTTTCAGTAAATTTTCAAATAGCAGCATTTCTTAATTGGAAAGTGTTTGAACCGGACGATTAATTATTTGGTGAATTTAAAAAATAATTATTTGGTGAATTTAAAAAAAAATAAGCTGAACTCAGAACCGACGCCAGAAAATATTTACGTTTGTGCAGGGGCTTGACATTCTGAAAATTTGCATTTACGTCTACGGTAGTTAAGTGGACGTTGTTTATCAGGTGAAATGGAGTGTAGCACTACTGGTATTAACGTTTTAGTACAAAAGTATTTTCCTCTTAGTTTCGAGTTGGTAAGATGAAAATTAACCACTGTTACCCAACTGCAAGAAAAAATATTTTTTTGCCCACCTCCTGGAAAATCCATCATTGCGCCCCTGGAAAAATCTTTCTGACGCCCATGTTCATGAACTTTGTGAAGTAATAAGACCAAATGTTTGCGCGGGATTTCTTTATGGACTTGTTTCACGTATATTTCAGAAAATAAGATACTTTTAAAAGTTTCGCTTGAAACAGAGGAAGTTTGCGTTGTGCTGTGAAACCTCTCTTTAAAAATAATCTTTCTAATTGTCTTGAAATTCACTGACAAGATCTTTCTCAACAGGAAACTGCATTAAGTTGGCTTTGCTATAATGAAGCATGCTCAGCTTGTGGTCCGAAAAAAAAAACATTTTTGACTGTTGAGAACGATTTCTCGCATGTCGCTGTAGATCAGTGGTTCTCAACCTTTTTTGGCCCATGGGCAATTTTAAAAAATATCCGATGGCCACTGTGTTATGCTGACACCTCGCGAAGAACTAGTCGAAACTGTATTGCATATAGGTAAGTGATCAACGGCATATTCAAAGTCCTTAATAAAAAATCAAGGATTTATGGAACTTTTGGTAGACCACTAGAAAATTCAAGTGAACACCGGTGTTCCATCTGGCCAAGGCTGAGAATCAATGCTGTGGGTTGTGGAAAGGTCGCTGGAAGTTTAAAAGCTGTAGCAACGTCTGGCATTGCTTCAAGACTTCCGCAGAACGTTTTTCAAATTTATTCTGTCGTTCAATTTTCGTGTTGACAAGAACTGGATGGGTCCATTAACTGCTTCAGTAGAAATTATCGACCACAGTAAACTTCTCAACTACAACTATTCCACACAACTGTAACATGTGGAGCAATTTTTGCAGGTATGTGAAACACATCCTTATTTTTTGATTTCAAGTCCGACAGCACGCACATAACATCACTGTTGCAATCAGTAAAGCGAGCTTTAATTTCATTCATCACAAAATCATTAACATCGTGAAATAACCGTTTTAGTTCAGCTTTTATCGTCTGGTTCTCACTTCCCATGCATCTCACACACAAAATATATCAGTTGACTGTATATAGCTGAGCGCTTCTTATTTGAGTGGCTGTTACGTTTTGCACATTGTGTGTAGCAAATGTTCCACAATGTAAAAAGATCTTCATCGTTGCGCATATCTTTCACACTTATGCTGGCACTATCCATTAAATCAAATGTTGTAGAGCATGGGTGCACAACCTTTTCGCTACTGCCGGCCGCATTGCGTTTATTTTTGTGAATTACGCCCTCCAGTGATTCTAATTTTTTCAAAAATTATTTTGCATTGCTTCTGGTATGCTTCCACACACTGGGCCTAGCCTGTTTCCACACGCTTCTGTCTGGCCGTCTTTCTACTAAGCACCATAATACAGTAGATAAAGAGTTTATATTAATGCACGACCGCGTAAATTTTCATCGAAGACCGCAGGTTTTGCATCCCTGGAGTGGAGTCTACATCGTATATCAAGTTTTTCCCATCTCTTTCGCGATTTCTTCAGTAACCACACTGCTTATGATGGCTAGAATTTTACTTTGAATTTCGGGACTGACATATCGGCTAACTTCACGTTCTGCACTCTTAGCAGTGAATGCTGACGCTTTGCGCTCAAGCCCCAAATACGTTTATTACATCACAAACGTATCGAAAACGATTAGGCGATGTTATTCTAGGTAACAGCGGCAATTACTCCTCTGCCCTTAACCTACAGGAAAGAATAGAATGCGGATTGATAAAAAATCCACTGATTTCTAACGTTTCACGTTTCATTGTGGGGGCCTTGAAGATTTATTTGGGGGGTAAGCCCACAAATCAACCCCTGTGGTGGCGGGACTGACTGAACGCTCTTTAGGCCGCCAGACGATACTATGACTAAGAAACCTGAAGCAACAACGTAGGCGAGGCCAGGGGGCTATGCCCCCAAAATTTAAGCATATCTGGTCATTTTGTGCTTTAAGAAGCGGCGTCCCAAACAAAAATACTGTTGTTCGCCTAAAGTCAAGCATTTTGGCCCCCCATAAATTTTTCCCCCGAAATAATTTTAGGCTGGCTACCCCCCTGAACGACACTTGCGTCGATTGCTTTGCCAACGATCGTATCGGGTTCTTTTATTGTTTAGTTCAAAAGGCAGACCTGTGAAATTCGAAATTTCACGTCAATATTTTCCAGCAGTCTTACCGGTGATGACATTGACTTGATTTTCTGCGCAAGGATCGAAACATCTGCTCCAGAAATGTTGCAATGAGCGATGTCCAGAGCTCGAAGATTGTGCAAACATTTGCAAAGTTGCTGCACTCCCTCACTACCCAATGGATTTCGATTAAGAACGAGTGCTTTCATCTACAAGACATAAACAATATCTTAATCAACATGTTTTCGCATTAAATTCATTTCTATTCTAGTCAAACTTTCAGTTAAAACATCGTCCACGTATAGCACTGTTATGGTTAGTTTTTTACATCTGGATTACAGTCAACACGCGAAGGACACTGTTTTTGCTTTTTTGGCCTGAACGCACAGTGCAGAGAATATGATCCTAGAGATAGATCTGGTAAAGCAACGTAAGCGACTTTATTTAACTTTGTAGTTATTCCTTTTGTGCTTCGTCAGTTTTTAATTCTACTATAGCATACATCCCTTTCGTATTTCAACATTTTTTTATTTTCATTTTTACCGGGGTAAGGCGCTTTCCTACGGCCTCAACAAAGAGTTCCAAATCGCTGCCGAGGATCTTACAGTCGTGAAGCTGTAGCTCCTGTATCTTGTCAATACAATGTGACATGTAATCCAATCCCAGCTTGCCAATGGCGTTTTCTTTCAAATGCATCAGTTTGATCTGCATGAACGACATAGTCTTGCTTCAGCTTTGAGGAAATGACCCATACCATTTTATACTATTTGGCTTTGCGTAATTTCCAAACGCAAAATCAATTTTTGATTGTTTTGTAAGATAAACAGTAGTAGTGCATTGTTTTTTTGGCGAATAATGGTCCACACAGTCAATGGATCATACAGCACTGCATAGAATATAATGCAGAAGCTATAGCATATTTGAGAGCAAAGTTGTACACAAGCAACAACATTTATTGGTTCCTTTGTCACAAAGGAATGGTGAAGGACAATGAGGTCACCTAGTCCACCAACCCTGCACTACTTTTAGTGGTCTACTATCATTAAGGTGATAAAAATAAACACACAAATGATATTGATACATACAAATGAGTGCATGCCTATTTACATACTGTTATCATGATGGGATATTTAATTTCATAGGTGTAGAGAGAACAAATCAGTAAAATTTGCATGAATTATGCAAGTGATAATACGAGACAAAAAAAACAAGTTGGAAAAATATCAGATGACAGGCAGAGAGATGAAGAAGACTAGACGCCATTAGAACATTTACAGTGCCTCTGAGCATAAAATACATTGGAAAACATAATGGAAATAATCGCATGGTACGTAAGCACAAAAGCACTTTAGCGTAAAATCACTGCAAAATTTAATATGAAAAAACACCTCAGCATCATTGTTTAATTGCAGTTGCGACGCTTAAGAGCATACCGGACTGTTCAGTAATTTAATTTCATCCGCCAGTGGTTGGAGATGATTTGCTGAGAATGAACATTTCCAAAGCCAAAGAACGTCGGTTTTCGAAACACATTTTGCCAGTGGCTCCATAGTTTGAAAGTCAATACAGTTCTCACTCACGTCCAGCCACTCCATCTGCGTTGTAAACAAAAACATGTTTCGATTTTAGTGTGTAAATTGTAAGTTAGTCAACTTGAACAGTTTAGCAAACTTAAAATTTGGGACTGCGCTTTAATAAACGACGATCATATTTTGTATAACCATGACAAGTTTATACTGATCCCACTGTTGTCATGAAGCTGGGTGATATACGCTGGTTTTATGTTTTATTGCTAGTTACCTATAGTTTCTTGGGTGATCTCAGTGAGTTCGATGTCTTGGTTTATTGGAATGGCTGCTGATATAATCGTTTCATAAGATTGGGGAATCAATGCCTGACGCAAAAACTTGGTGAGGTGCTTGGGACGTATTTGATCATTCGCACGATACTCTTGCGCGATTGTCAGAACTGCCAGAACATGGTGCTCATGGTCGTCACAATTTGTAATGGCCTTTCTTAGTTGCATGCTTTGCCACTGATAGCATTTATTGTTTCATTTCTCTTTGTGCAAATACGGGACTTAGAGTTGATCAGAACCAGAACACTTTGGTCATGGTTGAAACAGGTTTATAGCAATTCGATCAACTAAAATGGAGCAACATGTCGGGGTCTTTCCAAATGTGCCTACTTACGCGCACTTGGAAACAGCACTTATGCCCACGAAGGCGCACTTGGAAAGACTACTTCGCCTACGTCTATTTATAATCACTCCGGTTCAGGTAGGTAGTTCACTTCACGTTCAGAGCTAAAGAACTGCATTCTACGTCTTCCACGACCACGCATGAAGAGTGAGCATGCTACAACTTGTCATCCATTTGGAAAAAATCCCATATGGAGCATTATAGCGGGAGAATAATAAGTATGCGCTTCAAATCGCGCGAAAGGCCTGTAGAATCTTTAGTAGTTTGGTGCTCAATGCGTTGCATGCCACACTGTCGTTGTCGCACACTACCACTATCTGATTACCAGCAGGACACATGTGGGATTAATACGACGGTCAGCAAATGGCGTTTGTGGTTGTCGCAGTTTATATATGACCTTTGCAATAATTTTGTTGGTTTTTCTATTTGTTTGTGCAAATAAGAGATTTTGGGTCGGTTAGAACCAGAGCATTTGGTCAAGTGTATAAGACGTTTATGGCAAATCAATTAGCTGGAGCAGAAAGTGGCAAGTTGGAGCAGCAAGTGGAGGTCTTTCCAAGTGCGCTTATGCCACTGAAACCGAGATAGTTGGAGACAAAATCCGATAGTTTCGCTTGAGCGAAATGGTTGTAGCGCTGGAGAAAACCTATCAGAAATACGTAGCTGTTTACGAGGCCTCGGGCGTGAGGATCGACAAACTGCAGATATGCACAAATTTGATGTTTTATAAGATCTGCTGCATGAGCATATTGATGAATGCGAATCTTTTCAGGAAGCCATTAACGTTCTTGACAACGCATTTATCAAGAAATGGTAACCCCGTTTTTAACAGGTGTTCTGTCGCAACTGACCAAGAACAGTCAGGACAAAGCTTGGATGATTATCCACAAGAGCTTCGAACATTGAGCTATGACTGTAACTTTCGAGCTGTCACAAAAACGGTGCACTGCGATTGCTTCATACTACAGGTGCGTTAATTCTCTCGTTCAAATCGCCAGCGCCTTTTAAATAAAAGAATATCATCGATTGATGCTACGATAGAAGAAAACGTGCCTTGAATGTTGCACAAATGAACTCACGGTTGTACGCGCAAAAGTATTCAAAACTAAAATACCAGCAGCATAGGCTCTTTGCGCTTATTTAAAAAATCAGCTGGATTTATTATCACTAGTCTAGATGAACGTGTGCTTCTGTGGAAGTGAGAGTCATCGTCGCCAGACGAAATGCCCTGCGCTTTTAGGAGGATGTTACCAATGCTAGAAGTCCGGACATGACGTGCGCATTAATATGCAATGGGCCGACAGCTCCAACTTACGCGTTTGCTTGCTCAGCTCGCTTGCTTTACACACCACGCAACGAGCTCATATAGTGCTTGCTCTTCGAGGTTGCGGACGAGTTTATGTGAAAAAAACTCCTACCCGCTCTGATCAACCATGGAAGTTTGGTGTGTTTCGCAAATGAAAATGAGCAAAAAATTGCACCTGCCTGTACACCCATCCTCTTCCAATGTTTCCATGGCGGCGGTTAGTTGAAAGGGCTTGTTCGCGGCCCCTGCTCTACGGGAATGACTCTCACAAAATTGTTCTATTAAATGTGATTAGAAGTGTGTGTTGTGGTATCTGGCTGGGACCAGAGTTTCAGAACCAACGCCTGCGCGTACGTGTCTACATACGATTGCAGCAGGCCAGAGTTCGTGACTTTGCTTCCGCGTGAGTCACTGTCGCAGCAGGAACAGTAGAAAGCCCCTCGTTTTTCGACAGCGTTAAACATGGATTGTCATCATCCAATGTCAGCGCAATCTCGCAAATACTTTGCAAACGACCCGGAATTCATGGAATCAGTAGTTTCAAAAAATGCGAATCAATGCAAATCCCACTGGGTCGAGAAACAGGTGGTTGTTACTAATCACGAGACCAACACAAAAGCTTTTGTCAACTATTCCAAGACAACGTGTATACTCTTCTCGAAACCTATCCGCCAACGAGGATCGAAAATATAGTGCATAAGTTGGTGATCTACATCCATTGTTCGATCTTAAAATCGCGAATCATCAATTGGAGGAGCGTGAAAATGAAAAATCTTTCGCAGCCGCTGATCGCCATTGGGTTGATTAATTGATTTATTGTTTCATACGACTCAGTATTCTGCATTCTGCATCCGCGGTCCAGGCGGACAAATCGCTAGGTCTTGAGGCTTACTCTCAACAAATCGCAGTGGAAAGACTGCTCTAGTGATTACGACGCTCCGATCTTCAACTAGGTCGTTTGCGAATGATTTAGCACCCCGCCTTTCGAGCAGGAGGATGCACCAACTATGGAGCGGCCCTTGCCGTCCTCGCCTAAGTTGGGAGTAAAATAGACTACCTTTTGCCTTTAGGATAGGGGTCCCATTATTCCGAAGAACTAAGTGCGCACTTGTTTAATCTAACTGCTATTTTCCCTTAACTCGTCAACGTAAAAGTTCGAGGCAAGACGAAAGAGGTAAAGAAATGGCAACAATTCTTGGCAGCTAGCCATTCCACGTTGGTCACGCACTAACAATCCTTCTCATTTTTGTTAACTGCAAGCAGACAAAAGTATAAAGAACATTGAAACTGAACAGAGTTGGCGTTGTTCTCTTACGACAATAGCTATCGTCCNGGAAGAAAAAACAATGGTCACAACGCGCGCATTCTGCTCTGTAGTGTCAACTTACAACTTGGACATGNTACACGGGAATTTTGCTGTCCACGCGCAACACGATTTCTTCACTTGGTGCTGTCAAAGAACCGCCTTTCTCAACCGAGAACGGTAAGATTGTGTTTCTCTTGTGGCATTTTTGCTGCACTAAAACGGCAGTGTTATTGTCCTAACATTAAAAGCATTTTATTCAACGCCTCCATGGTTTTCCAGCGTCTAGTATCAGACTTGGAAGGCCAACTGCCATCTCAGAACTCAAANCACTTAGATTCTGGTTGTTTTAAATTTAGACAAGCATTTTGTTTTCAGTCTTGTTTTCCTGTCCGAACAAGTTGTCATCAACTGTTATTATGGGTTTACTAGAAAACCAGATCAAATGTTCGCCATGCGCGCATTACGTTCACTCCGGTTCGGTTCGATCGTCCACTTCACATGCATCTAAAAGACTACCTTACGACGTGGCGAGTGAACACTCCACACCTTGGTTCATCCATTCGGAACCGCCCAAGGCAAACGAGATTGGAATGCTGCGGAAAGCGAGCAAACGTCCCAATGCGTTGCATACAGTATCATGCGATCACACTGTGCACTGCTACTGATGCCGTGAAGCCTGAATTGTTCTTGGTATTCTTGATTCTCTAACAATAAATCTCTATCAGCTTAGTTGATGCCATCAGGTCTTGTGTTATTACCCAAACACGTGCATACCAATGAAAAATGACAACGTGGTCAAAGCAGTTGAACTATCAGAAGCCAATCCAATGTATGCTGAAGTACGTCATGAAGATGGTAAAGAGTGAAAAGTTTCAAAGAGATAACCGCCTGTCCTGGAATACCAGTACCCAGTGAAACATTACCCGACATTAAAGCAACAATTAAGCACCTTCCCATCCATGAGATATGATATTGGTGATGGTTGAAAAATCTGGACAACGTACTGCAGAACTCTATCTCAGGCAGTGCAATTTCAGAGTCTGTGGAAAAGAACTTTAACATGGGCAAAACAGCAAAATTACGGCGCTCTACTCGGAACTCAGGGGGCATACCATCGGATTGTATGAGTGTGGCAAGGTGCAGACAGCACACAACATCCTGCAAGACTGCACCAAATACCTCCGTGTCACGTCTATGAGGTGGACAGTTATCCCCCTTTAGAATATAGAATATCTTGTTAAATCAAACGTTCTGATCAACGTGTACTCATGTTCAGCCTATACGAAAGAATAATCGCCACAAAGCTACGGACAGCCAATTTTTTAATGATCTAGAGGGGTTAAATGCTTTGGCGTCCGGCCGCTTTTGGGGATTTCCGAAAAAAACACCGAAACGCACGTCGGAGATGAGCGGACTGTCTAATTTTGCAATCCAGATCCAGCCCTGAATTTTAAAAACTCAGTCCAAGTCCAACCATAGTCAAAAAACTATAAGAAATTTAAAATCCTAGTCCAAACAAAGTTTAAAAACGTAATAAAAACAGCTTTTTAATGACAAAAATTACGCAGTTCTTTTCCATTAGCTCAGTCCAAATCCGGTCCTGATCCTAACTTTATGAAACGTTTTACACTCCGGATCCAATCCAAAATCAACAAAATTCGTCATAGTCCGGATCCAGTCCAATCCAAGTCCAGTCCAATGCTCATCTCTGACGCACGTGGCTTTGGGCGGGAATTTCTCCCGTTCGGTAAGTGCTGCGGACCTGGTCGAAGTGTCAAGACGCGGTAAGTCTTTTAGTCTGCACTCGAAAAAAATTTTTTGTTGGGGGCTGCGGATTTTTTGTGAATGACGTCATAAGTGGAGGACTTTTAGGCCACCTTAGCCAACTTTACCTGGCCCTGGGCGCCAACCGTTAGATGGTAGTATTTTGCTGGAGTTTTTATTGGAAACTAGGCTACAATCCGAGTCTTTTCATACTTTGGATGACTTGCTGGGGTTTCGGGTTCAAAAGTTATGATCTAAACTAATAAAAATATTTGACTAATTAGCTAATTAGATAATTAATTTGTTTGTTTTAGATCATAACTTTTGAACCAGAAACGCTAGAAAGTCGATCAAAGGCTCAAAAGACTCGGACTCGAACCTAGTTTCCACTGAAAACTTCAGCGAAATACTTCGGCCTAGCGGTGGGGTCCTAGGCCAGGAAACATGAGCCAAAATGACCCCAAAACTACTTTAATTATGACATCACTCACAAAAAATCCGCACCCCCAACCAAAAAAAATTATTTTCAAGTGCAATCTAGAAGTTTGAGCCATTGGACAGCTCTCTAGCGCAATCGGCGGAGGAGCTAGGGCGTTGGAAAGGTAACCGAAAACTGCTGTTATTAGGCCGAAATCTAGGTACGGATATATCGTACACCGGCTCTCAAAGTGTGTTTTGTAGTTTATTGTAAGTTTGTTTCTTGGATGATTTCTTTCTTTCGTATTTTCGGTTGATCTGATTTCCTGAGAAGCATTTGGTGTGATTGGCATTGCCTGATGCACGCATTTAGCGAGACGCTCGCAACGTGTTTGATTACTTGCACAAAACACTCGCTCGATCAGTAGGAAGGCTAACGCATGACGCTTATGGTTGTCGCAGTTTGTAAGATACCTTTTNTTAGTTAAATGCTTGTCACTCATACTGCTTATTTAATTGTAACCAGCCCGTGGCCTGGTGGTAAGTGCNTCTGCTCTGGAGTTCGACTCTTGACCGTGACTTACGAAGACTTTGCAAATTGGCACCATAGCCTTCTTATTAGGCTCACGATGTACGGAATAGCTGCAAGCTGGGTCGAATCCAAGGGTGGGGTGACCATCCCTTAAAACATAACAAGTAACTTCATTCCCCATGATTTTGTACAATTTAGAAAACAGCATTCGCGATATACGACCATTTTGTCGTACATTGTCATTTGTCACAGTAGTGCTGTGAAGTATGCTTCATCTCTCTTACAGTAGCGAAGCTGAAATGAGCCTTGACGACCAATTACTGAAATCCTACCCCTAACCTCTCTGGCTAGATTNGCCCCTGGCTGCAAGGACTATGCAGAACGAAACAAAAACAGCATTCAAATTATACCAGACTCTGTACAAACTCAGACTTGGCGGTAAAANACCCATGTATTAATAAATCCCTATTAAAACATTATCTTAAANAAACTTTTACTGAGTGGTGATAAAAGATTTTGAGTTTAATAAACGCTTTCTTCTATCTCAAGGTGTTGAAACAAAACTTGAACATTTTTGAGTTGATTAATCGATTTATAAAATAGCTTAATCGTGATTTAGAAACCAATCCTTACCTTCTCTTGGAGGCGACCAACTGCTGAAGTGATCTTTTTAATTCCACTCTGGTCGATGCACTCGCGAAGAGTCAGGCTCTGGATCTTATCCACGCACCGACACAGAAGAGAAACCTCGTTTTCGCCAAAAAGGTTGCGGCTGAGATCAAGAAGCTCGATCTGTGCAATTTTGAAAAGGAAATTGACGTTAAAACAAAATTCTCCTACCGAACGACCTTATTCAGCAGTTATATCTGGCACGGAAGTAATGGAGGGCATTTGTGTTTCTTAGTTATACCACCACCACACTCATTTGATGCAGCATTGTAAAGTTTAATCTTGGCTGAATGAATGTATGGAAATCATTCGTTTTGAGTAACTGATTGCAAACCACATAGTCTGCATGACACCTCATGTTGGCATATGGCGTGCAGCAAGAATAAATTCAAGTGCTGCGTTTCAAACGAAGTTACAATTACAGGCCAAGAAAGCACAAAAACAACAAAAACGTCTATGAAATAAAATGCTGCATAAACGATGTGCTAAATACACAAAACACCGAGACGCAATAGTGCAACATCATAAAACTATTGCAATATGCATAATAAAAGACAATAGGCTAGTTGATAAAAACGTGCATTAAGGATAAGAAAAAGAACTTTTTGGTTTGTTTCACTTTGCATGTTAAGAAAACATTTTCTTCATTTTTTGCATGCGTTTATTTCAATGCTTATNTNAAAGGATGGGACTGACCAGCACAATATGTGAAAGCGCTTCGAATNATTTCATCGAAAACCAAGCCTAGTTCTGTTCTATTTACAATCAGTTGCTCATACCCAAGAGATAGTGGACATTAATTCAATTTAAAGNGAGCAGAGTAAAATTTTTCGTCTACTGTTTATGTGTGAGCACATTTTGAAAACTATTGTGCGTATGACACCACCTGAAACGTTCCATTTAATTTTTTTTAATTTTCGCAAACTCATCAGGCCCAATTTCAGCAGCTGAACTAAACACACTGGTAATTATAGGACATAAAATCTGCTGGTAAAAACATATACATTCTTACGTCAAAAGTGCTTGAGTTGCTCATTTGGCACTGGTAAGGCGGTTCAGTGACGCGGTTCTAACTACAAATGCAGTGAAAATCAAGACCCTTGGCGCATCATTTCACAAAAATATAATTACTAAACCGGTATTCAGTAAAACCTGTACAATCCGATTTGTTTTCGATATGCTTTTTTCCAACCCTAAAATGGTACAAAAATTTGTAGCTTGGCCAATTTAGAGAGATGTAGACTACTTGAAAAAGATCCAAGTTTGCGTTTTCAATAAACCGCCTAAATCAATGATTTGTGATACATTCAACACTACGTTCTGAAAAGTGTAGACACGAGATTTCGACCGAATGCGTTGTGATAAAAAAGACAAATATCGTGCAGAAAATTTTAAAATTCATATATATACGATTTATGTGATTAATGTTGTCAGCTCTTGTTTTGACATGGATTTGAGTGACTATCATCGGTATCTTTTACATTTTTTGTAGTAAAGCAAGGGTTACTATTTTCTGAAGGTGTATAAACGTAGGCTCAGCTGAAACGTTTCAATATTATCTCTATCACATGCAGTTGGTGAAATACATATTTTTAAAAATCATCAATCCAGTTCATCGCTGAAGAAACGGTGTAGGGTGAAAGAGAACCTTATACCTGTTGCAAAACAGGATGTACAACAAATATTCACGGATGTTTCGAAAATTCCTATTTTCACTGTCAGTATCATTCAACGAATGAAGTACAAAGACTCTGATTCCAGTGGCGTAGCTAAGGGGGGTGGTCCGCCCCTGGCGGCACTTTTATGGGGGCGGCACTACGGGCTATTCTGTTGGCTATAAACCTGTACAGGATCTATTGATATAAAAGTGGTTTTGATGTCGGGACACTACTCGCAGTTGAAGGACGTCTTTGATTTTTTTTGAGTAATTTAAACTGTGGCATGTGTATTTAAGCAATTGTTATCTTAGCCAAAGAATAAACAGTCGTCTATCAGGGTTGTTTTATCAAGAGGCTTTTTTACATGTCGCTGCAACATGGTTCTCAACACGCATATCAACTCACTTGATGTCAGATATTACTGATTCACTACAGTAACACGGTTGGTTGATCGAGTGTTGGCTGGTGGTTGACCTTTGATCGTAGTCCTTATATGACGTCATAGAACTTAGGAGTACTGTATGGTGGATGACTGTCGGCAAACGTGTGGCTGCGGTGAGCTCTAAGCTTTTGTAAGTGCTCTTCAGTTTTTTACCCGCGAGTAAAAGCGCTTTGTTGGGTCTAAAAAACATTTCTGTGTAAAAATCTAATAAATGTGTAGTTGGATTTGTGCTCGTCAAAATTGATTTCCGTG